>CDYU01053748.1_pt1 | contig 20520 bp, 21 predicted proteins | sample 480701 | NCBI WGS metagenome assembly CDYU01 (sample SAMEA3182105, study PRJEB8094) | gut metagenome | biome: human; feature: gut; material: Stool; isolation source: human stools | place: Canada | collected 2013-02-26 | reverse complement strand
TTTTTATAGAGAGCCTTATAATATAATACATATTTTTTAATTTTCATTTTTTAATACTTCTCTTTCAAATTTTTGAGCAATCTTTTTTCTTGAATATTTTTCTAATACTTTTTTTATTACTTTATTTTTATCTTTTTCATATTTATTATAATTGGTTAATATTAACTCAAACTTATTATATAATTCTTTTTCATTATCTGTGTACTCTCCGAAAGAAAATTCTTCAAGTATCTTACAAGAGTCTCCTTTTGCTAATAAAAGAATTGGACAGCCTGATCCTAATGCATCAAATATTTTAGTTGGTATGCTATCTGTCATATTGCTGTTTTTTAATGATATAAAGCTAATTTTAGAATGCTTTAATATTGTATATACTTTTTCATATTGAATTTTTCCTACTAACTTTATATTCACTAAATTTAATTTATCAATCTTTTTAGATAACGCATCTTTATATGCACCATCACCAAAAATTAGAAATTGAATATTCTTCATTTTTTTACTTTTATTTGCTAAATCTACTAATGCATCTAGATTTTGAGCAAGTCCAACATTCCCAATATACACTATTGTATCTTTTTTATCTAGACTATATTCTTTTATTACTTCTTTATCTATTTTAAAATTAATAAAATTATCGTCTAAGCCATTTGGAATATATTTTACCTTTTCTTTATTTTGAACATAATTCTTAATTTTTTCAACTTTGCCTGGTGTAACTGTAGTTATATAATCACTATGTTTATACATAAATCTTGCTATAAAATTAAATATTTTATAATACATACTATCTTTTGTAAAACTATTCATTTCTACTGCAATATCTGGCCATATATCTCTTACATCATAAACTAATTTTGCTTTTTTTATTTTTGCCAGAAAAAAACCAGTAAAACTAATAAGTGGTGGCGGTGATGTTGTAACTAGATAATCAATCTTACTTAGTCTAAATAATCCAACAAAAAAGGCAAAAAAAGCTAATGACACATGTTCTATAAATCTATATATATTTTTCTTTTTACCAAGTGCAATTATTGGGCAATATATTATTTTGTATTTTCTATCTACATCTTTTAATTCATTTTTTTTATTATGTTTACCTGTTAATATTATAACTTCATAATCTTTTTCACTTAGATAAGACGCTAGCGAGTCTATTCTTTTTGTGCATGGTCCGCCTTCATTAATGTTAAATTCATGTGTGTAAAATACTATTTTCATTATACACCACTACCTACTAATACTTTATCATCTATATTATCATTACTTTTGTTTTTTAGATATTGTACTTTTTGATTTATTTTATCATTATGTTTTTTGTTCTTTTTTCTATTTGGTGTCTTATTTTGATTTTTTAATATATTTAATTCTTCATGAATTGCTGATTTTGAATTACTAAATCCTTCTTTTTTTAAGACACTTTTTATTGTTTTTAGTACGATATATATATCTAAAAATAATGACATATTTTCTACATATTCAACATCTATATCTATTCTCTCAATTATACCTAGATTATTTCTACCACTACATTGTGCTAATCCTGTTATTCCTGGTAATACTTCTAATCTTCTCATTTGATGTTTTGTAAAATATTTTGCATAATCTAATATCCACGGTCTTGGTCCAATAAAAGACATTTCTCCTTTTAAAATATTAAATAATTGAGGTAATTCATCTAAAGATGTTTTTCTTAGTATTCTACCTATTTTTGTAACTTGATCTTCTACTGAAGTATCATATAAATTGTTATTACATGTCATACTTCTAAATTTATATAAAGTAAAGTTTTTATTGTTTTTACCGCTTCTTATTTGTTTAAATATTACTGGTCCTTTACTATCTATTTTAATCATTATTGCTATTATTATCATTAATGGTGAAAGTAAAATAACCAATATAAGTGCTAATATTAAATCAAATAACTTTTTAATTACCTTTCTATACATCTTAAATCACCAATTAACTACTTTCTATTTCTTCTTTGCTAGCATTATACTTACCACTAATCCTAGTGATAATACTACAATAAGTATTAACCATTTCCCTTTATAGCTTGTATCTGTTTTAGTTTCTTTTGAACTATCTATTTGAACTTTTTTATTTACCTTTACATTTATTATATATTCTTCATTAGAATTATCTAAAGATGCTTTTATAGTTATTTTATTATTTTCTAAGTCTTCAATTTTTTGATTTGATATATCAATAGTAGTATTTTTATCTTTTGCTACTGGTTTTAAATCTAATTCTTTAATATCTTCATCAATATTTACTGTATATTCATAAACATCTTCTTTTAATTCTATTTGTACTATTTCTGAATCAATACTTTCTAATAAATTCTTTTTTGCTTCTTTTGGTTCTTCTTTTTTTTGTTGTACTATATTAGTACTATCTTCTACTTTTACTGTTATTACTAAATTATCTTGATTAATTACTGTACCATCAGTAGTGGTTAATCTTATATTATTTAGATTAATATTACTTGATTTTACATTTGGATTTTGTACTACATTTATTCTTACTTCTCCTAATGTAATATTTCCTGTTACTGGTTCATCAAAAGTAATTGTATGTGCTACTCCCGATGTATTAATCTTATAATTAGAATTAACTATAAAATTACCTGTTATATCATAACTATAATATACAAAATTAAATTCAATCTTACTTATTTCTTTATCAAAATTATCTGTTATACTTAGAGTTGTATTACTTCCTTTACTTAAAGTTATATCATTTTCACTTACATTTAATGCTTTTACTTTAGTAGTAAATGATATAGAAATAAATAATATAAACAATAAACCTACTAACTTCTTCATCTTTGCTCCTTATCCTCTACAAAAATTATAACATTTTATGATACATTATTCAACTAAAAATACACTTTTTTGACATAAATATAAGGTATTAACTAATTTTATTAGTTAATACCTTGATAAAAAAACTATTTTATTTAATTATTTTTATTAGAAAATATGTAACTACTAATATTGCTGTAATCTCTAACATCATAATTAAAGTAGACATATTTACATAACCTTTTGGTTTATCTTCTTCTTTTTTTAATGTTTTAACATATGGTTTATTTTTGGATTTCTCTAATTCTTGTTCTTTAATCATTAGATATCTTCGATATACTTCTACTCTACGAGTCCATATTTCTTTGTCTATTTCTCCTAAATTATTTAATAAGGATGGATTTTCATAAAACATTACTACTTTTTCTTTAATATCATCATCATAACTCTCAAAATCCTCATGTATTTCTTCTTTAACATTTGGTATATCTTCATAACTACTACTTAATGATTCATTATTATTTATTCTTTCTGAAGTATCTATATCTTGTTCATTATAATTTGCAGACTTAGGTTCTCCAACTTTAAAATTTTCAAACTTATCTTTAGTTACTTCATATATTTTTCCATAACTAGATAATCCTATCATATTTTCTATATTTATATATGATATATCTAAATCAGTGGAATATCTAACTAAAAAAAATAATTTTTTGTAATCTTCACTTGATAGAGATTTTACTTGTCCTAAATATTTATCAATATTTTCTACTGGTATCATTTTTAATTCAATATCTTCATTTACTCTTTTATCCCTTAATATATCAGTAGTATTTTTTTGATTATCATTACCTTGATACTTTTTATTTTCTTCTTGTACTTCTTTTAATATTTCAGTTAAACTTCTGCCATCTTTTTTATTTTCTAATACTACTTCTTTACCTAATAAATTATCATAGAAATAAAATATTTCTACTCCTGTATCTAATATTTTATGTTCTATTTTACTAATATCAATTCCAAATGTTTTAGATATTTCTTCAGGTAATGATTTAGGTTTAGAATCTAAATACTTATCTATTAATACTTCTCTACTACTAGGAAAAGTATTTCTTAAATTATTGAATAAGTTAGATAATTCAGGATCCTTATTTAATTCATCATTAACTTTATTAATTAGTTCTAATTCTTCATTATTAAATATTACTTTATTATTTAAAGTATATTTATCTAATAATTCAAAATATTTTAATATATCTTCTTTTTTCATATCGACTCCTATTTAACTAGTTTATAAACATAATCTTGTGAAGATTTACCTTCTCCTCCCGAAGGATTAGCTTCATATGATCTAAATTCATATTCTCCATTATTATTTTTTCTACCAACATAAGTATAACTATTTTCTTTTTCTATACTGCTTTTTTCTTTCATTGCTTCTTTTGAAATTATAAATTGTACTAAAACATATTCATAATCATTCTCATTATTACTTATATTACCATTAAAATAAGTTAAATATATTTTCATATCTTTTTTATCAAATACATAAGTTGCATTTCCACCAGTAGGTTCAGATAATTTTATTGTACCATCTTTATTAAATTCAATATATGAATCAGTAATATTTTCATATGCTTTATTAAGATATTTACCATATAACTCTTCAGGTATTTTATCATAAGTTACATTATCTTGTTTTGTTATAGTTATATAATGTTCTAAATTATCATTTTCTTTAGTATTATCTTCCTTATTATTATTATTTTCTACTATATCATTATTTTTATTAACATCTTTGTTTTTATTAGTAGTTTTATCATAAACAATATATACAATTAAACCTATAATTAATATTATTAATATTATATCTCCTATTTTTCTTCCATTACTCTTTTCCATTTTCATTCTCCTTCTTTATTATAATTTTATCACAAATATATTTTTTAAACAATAAAAATTTAAACAAAATAAAAAAAGCTAAGATAAACTTAACTTTATTTTGAGAAATCAACTTTTATATTTTCTCTTTTATCATTTTCTAATTTAAATAATTCTTTCTTTTCAAAAGCAAATATTTTAGCAATAATATTCGAAGGAACTGATTCTACTAAATTATTATATGATGTTACTGCATTATTATAATTTGATCTAGCATAACTTAATTTATTTTCTATTTCATTTAAATTATTTTGAAGACTTAAAAATTGCGTATTAGCTTTTAAATCAGGATATGACTCTGCAAGCATCATTACATTATTAAATTTCTTATCAATACTTTCAGTTTCTTCAATACTAAATCCATGATTATTATATGAAGATCTTAAACTAGTTAATTCTTCCAAAGTAGAAGATTCGTGTTTAGCATAACCTTTAACGCATTCTACTATATTTGGTATTAAATCAAATCTTTGATTTAGTAAAACATCAATTTGCGATTCCTTTTCTTTTACTCTATTATTCTTTCTTATAAACTTATTATAAGTTCCTATAATCATTCCAGATAAAATTATTACTATTATTAACAATATATTTATTAACATTTCTTACTCCCCCTTACCTTGTTTCTATGGTTACTTTATTTACATAACCATTATCATCATAATCAAGTGATATTTCATAATGTTGAATTTCATAGCCATTAAAATTTCTAAGACTATTTTTAATTTCTTTTATTTTATTTGGATCAGTTCCATATGACGTTCCATCAAATACTACTTCCACTAAACGTTCATTATTCGTTTTATTGTTTTGTATAACTTCATCAATTTGCCATCCAGTTGCAGCTTTACTTTCTGTTCCTTGATATTTTTCAAAAGTATAATTAAAACTTTTCTTTTTGCTTTCTAATTCTTGTTGTTTCATTTCTTGTTCCATTTCTTCTTGCTGTTTTCTAATTTTTTCTTCTGCTTCTTCTTGCCTTCTTTTTGCTTCTTCTTTTGCTTTATTCATCTCTTCTTTTACTGCATCACTTTTTTCTTTTATATCACTTCCTACTCTATATACTAAAGTAGCTAATGATGCAACAAAGATAATTATTACTATGTAAAGAATTATCTTTCTATTAGAATTATCTTTCTTTTTAGTTTCAACTTTCTTCTCTTGCTTATTACCTTCTAAAGATAATTCATCATTAGTAAGTATATTTATATCTACTTCAAATAACTTACTCATTGCATTTAACTTATCCATATCAGGCTTTGTTTGTCCAAGTTCCCATTTAGATATAGTTTGCCTTGTTACATCAAGTTTTTCTGCTAGTTGTTCTTGTGATAATAATGCTTTTTTTCTAAGTATTATTAACTTTTCATAAAATTTCATACATACACCTTCTCCTTTTTTGTCCAATAGTTTAACATTTTATAACATATATGTCTAGCAACTTATGTTGGAAATTTGTCAACTTTTATTAACATTTATGTTAGCTAAATATCTTATACTACTTATCTTAATATAAGTTTACCATATTTATATTCTTTTAGCAATTATTTTTTAAATATTACTTGCAAATAATATTATCATATCTTATAATAGAAACTAACACTTAAAATAAACAAGGATGTGATACCATGGATATATCATTATCATTAAATAGAATAGATTTTACATTAAAAGAATACGATTATATATTTGATAGTAATTATTTTATAGTATGTGAAGATACTACACTTTATGGTGAGAATTATACTGATGTAACAAATGAATGGATAATAAATGCAAAACCTAATACTCATATAGTTAAAGATAGAAAATATTTTGAACATAACGGAATTAAATACAAAGTTGATAATAAAAATATTGTACTTGATTATTCTGATAAAGAAAAAGAAGTTGCTATATGGTTAGAAAATACATTTGGTGGAGAAATATATATGTTACCTAGAATAAATAAGCCAGATGGAATTCAAACTGCTGATTATTTATTTAGAGGTGAATATTGGGATTTGAAAACAATAAATGGAAAAAGTAATCAAGTTCTATTTCATTCAATATATAAAAAGAAAACTCAAAGTAATAATTTCATTTTTAACATAATTTCACCTGAGTTAAATATTAATGAATTACAAAAACAAATTCATAAATTATACAATAGAAAAGATACAGATTTTTTACAAAAAGTTATATTAAAAAAAGAGAATAGAATCTTCGTCTATAAAAGAAAAATGTGACCGCACTGGTAATTCAGCACGACCACATTTAATATACACATTATAGTGCAAAAACTATAACGTGTCTAATAGACCAGCCGCAACCCTACGGGTCACGACCAGTCAAATGTAATTACAATTACATTATATTATATTCTATATCAAATGTCAACTTTTATTCATATTTTTTAATAAAAATGTGACCATTGATATAAAAAAAGGATTAACCATCAGTCCCCAAATATGGACCAGGACCAATCCAAACATAATTACATTATATAAAACTATTAGTTCTAGAAGTTGACACCCTCTCCAAGCGGAGTTGGACCAACTTCAATGTAATTACTACTACATTATATTATCATTTATATTTAAAGTCAATAAATAATACTTAAATTTTGAAACTAACTTAGGTTCAAAATTTCTTTTTAATAACCTCAGGTATTAAAAAGCCTTGGAATAACTTTTAAGTTATGAAAAGAAAAAAAGATAACTAAAACTAATTATCTTTACTATTACATAAACTATATAATGTTGTAACTTCTTTAAATGTTAACTTTCTATATCCTCCCTCTTTTACTTTATCTAAGGTTAAGAAAGCATATTTTTCTCTTTTTAATTTTATTACATCATATCCTAATACTTCAAACATTTTTCTTATTTGGTGATTTCTTCCTTCATGTATAGTTATTTCTACAATACTCTTATTATTTAATTTATCTACTTTTTTTACCTTTACTTTTGCTCTTGAAGTCTTTCTTCCATCAATTACTACACCATGAATTAATTTAGATATATCACTTGGAGTTAATACTCCTTTTATTTTAGCTATATATACTTTATTTATATTTGAAGAAGGATGCATAAGTAAATTAGCTAGCTTACCATCATTAGTTAAAAGTAATAATCCTGTTGTATCATAATCAAGTCTTCCTATTGGATATATTCTAGTATCTGTTTCAATTAAATCTACTACTGTTTTTCTACCTTTATCATCACTAGCAGCACTTATTACTTCTCTTGGTTTATTTAATAAATAGTATTCATAATTTTTATTATTATCTAAAATATTACCTTCTACTTCAATAGTATCTCCTTTTTTTACTTGACTCCCTAATTTATTTACAATAACACCATTTACTTTAACTTTATTTTGTGTTATTAATTCTTCAGCATGTCTTCTTGAACAATATCCTAAATTTGCTATAACTTTTTGTAATCTTTCCATATAATTGGTCACCTCGTAATAATTATATAGTATTTTTATCTTTTTTACAAGAATTATTTAATCTTCTACTTTTATATTATATACTGAAGGCCCCATAATACTATTACCATATATATCAAATCTACTTCCATGACAAGGACAATCCCATGTTTTATCTATACTATTAAATATTAAATTACATTTCATGTGAGGACAAGTATTTTTCACTTTAAATTCCTTACCATTTTTATTTCTATATACTCCATACTTTATATTATCTTTTGTTTCTATTCTTACATTATCTATAAGAGTATAAGAATTATTTAATTTAGTTAAGATATAATTTTTCATATTATTATAATTATATATTGTTAAATTAATTATCTTTTTAGTAGTTAATCCTCTGTTTAATCTAAACATATCAATATACTTATTATCTTTACATTTAATTATATCTGATAATATTTTACCTCCAATTGTACCATTAGTAAGTCCCCATTTATTATATCCAGTTGATAGTAATAAATTACTATTACCAATTCTTCCTATTAATGGTAAATTATCTAATGTCATTACATCTTGATTCATAAAATAATATTTTACTTCAATATCAAATAAATCTTTAAATCTTTTAACATTTTCTTTATGTATATTTTGTTCTATATCATTATAATCTAACTTCTTAGAATTAGTACAATATAATAAATATGTCTTATTATTTGTAGTATAATACCTGATTGAATTAACTGGATTACTAGATATTGCTTGAAATTTCTTATTTTTCTTAACTAGACCTGTAGTTATATAAGACTTTTCTACCATAACTTTAAATGGTATAAAATATGGATTAATTATAAATGGATAATTAGTAGCAATTACTACATATTTTGTTTTAATTATATTATTATTTGCTTTTACTATAAAAGTATTACTTTCTTTTATTATTTCAGTTGCAGTAGTATTTTCATATATTTTAATATTAGAATTAAGTAATATTTTCTTTATTGAATATAAATATTTTAATGGATGAAATACATAACTATTATTAGTTTTTATATTATATATACAAGGAAATGTTATAGGTAATTTATTATGAGTAGTATAATTTATATTTAAATCTTTATATACTTTTATCTCTTTATTAAATTCTTCAATATCATCATAAGAATTTGTAAATACATAAGAAGAAGTCTTTTCTAAATTACATTCTATATTATTAGTATTAATTATATCTAATATTAAATTAATTGCATCTTTTTGACTTTCTAAATATAATTTTCTATATTTTAAAGGTATCTTATGATAAATTAAATCTTGCATTATAGTTAATTTACCTGTAGTTAATGATGTTGAACCTGAACCAATATGATTTTTTTCTATTAAGGCTATATTTAAAGATGTATCTTTAAGAAAGTATGCTGTTGTTAATCCTGTTATACCTCCTCCTATTATTAATACATCTACATTAATATCATTAGTTAAACTATCAGTATAATTTTTTCTCATATAATTATTCCATATACTTTTATTTTCCATATATTCACCATTATTATTATGATATAAGTTAAAAAAATAATACATATATGAATTTAATATGTATTATTTAATATTATTTTACTTTAGCAAGATAATATGCTTTCTTGCCTCTTTTAATAATGATATATGTATTATCTAAAAGAAATTTACTATCTATTATTAATTCTGGATTAGTTTCTTTTACACCATTTATACTAATGGCATTTCCATTAATAAATTCTCTTGCTTCTCTTTTACTTGATGCTACTTTCATATCAATTAATAAATCTGTTAATGTTTTATTTAATTCTATTTCTTTTACTTCTTCAGTTGAAAATAATTCTTTTATTTCATTACTTGTTAAATCAGTAAATTTATTATTAAATAAACTATTTGCTAATTTTACTGCTTTTTCGTATTCATCTTTTCCATGTAAGAAAGTAATTATTTCTCTTGCTAAAGCTTTGTGAGCTTCCCTTAACTCCGGATGCGTTTTATTAGATAATTCTAATGCTTCAATTTCTTCTTTTGATAAGAAAGTATATATCTTTAAATAATCTATTACCATTTCATCTTCAACATTAGTAAAGAATTGATATAACTTATATGAAGATGTTTTATCCTTATCTAACCATAATGCATTACCTTCACTTTTACCAAATTTATGTCCTTGACTATCTGTAACAAGCGGCATTGTAAAACCATATACAGTATCTCCAGTAGATTTTCTAATTAAATCTATTCCTGCGGTAATATTACCCCATTGATCACTTCCTGCACATTGTAAATCTACATTTTTATTTTCATGTAACCATTTAAAATCCATTGCTTGAAGTAACATATAAGAAAATTCTGTATAAGTAATTCCTGTATCTAATCTTCTTCTTATAATGTCTTTATCTAACATATAATTAATATTAAAATATTTTCCATAATCTCTTAAAAAATCTAATACATTTAAATCTTTTGTCCAACTATAATTATTTACTACTTCAAAGCCAAATAATTTCTTTACTTGATTAGTTAATCCTTCAATATTTTTTTGTACTTGTTCTTTTGATATCATTGCACGCTCAGTAGTAGGTCTTGGATCTCCAATTTGTCCAGTTGCACCACCCACTAAAAGTATTGGATTATGTCCATGGTCTTTTAACCTTTTAGATATTAGAAAACTTGATAAGTGTCCTACATGTAAACTATCTGCCGTAGGATCTGTTCCTATATAAAATGTAAGACTACCATTATTAAGTTTATCTATTAATTCTGGACTAGATATATCTTTAATAAGTCCTCTCCATACTAATTCATCATATAATTTCATTTTAATCATCCTTTCTCAAATAAAAAAACTTATTATCTGTAAAGACGAATAATCGCGGTACCACTTTACTTCATAATAAGTTATGCTCTTTCTTTCTTAACGTGAAATATCCGTTTTAACTCTGAAACTGTAACTTCTTTATTTAAACTTGGTTAATTTTCATCACCATTAACTCTCTTATTACTACTTAAATAAATACTTTTATTTCTTCTTCGTTAAATATAGTTATATGATAACATAATAAATTTATTTTGTAAATAGTTTTTTATTTATTATCTATTACTACTTTTTCTAAATATATTTTTTCATCAAAAGCACCACGTTTTTTATTTTTTTGTTCTGCAACAAAAATAACATCATTTAAAGTTTTATTTTCTAAATTTGCAAGTGCTTTTATTATTTCTAACATATCTGCTAATTCTTCTATTCTATCATCCTCTGAAGAATTAAGTACTTCTTGATATTCTTCATATAATTTATTTTCTAATTCTTTTTTGTATTCATCATTATCTAATATTCTTATAATTGGAATTTCTCCATTACTTTTAATTATATTAGGAATATTATCTCTTACTAATTTATTATATACTTTTTCCATATTACTTTTCCTTTTCTTTCTTTTCTAAGTTAGACACTATTTCTTTTATTTTTCTAAACCTATGATTTAAACCTGATTTAGTTATCTTAACTCCTGTTTCTAATGATATAATATCACTTAATTCTTGTAATGAACTTTCTGGATATTCTAATCTGTATTTAATTAATTCTTGTAATCGTTCATCTAATAAATCTATCATGTCATATTCTTTTAACTTTTCTATATCTTTTATTTGCTTTGATGAAGTCATAAATATTTTATCTACATTTGCTTGTTCACAATTATTTAATCTATTTGTCATATTTTTATGATCTCTATATATTCTTATATCTTCGAAATAAAGTACTGCATTATATGCTTTTATTACTCTTAAGAAATCGCTTATTTTTTCTGCTTCTTTTATATAAACAGTATAGTTTTTAGTTCTTTTTATTATTTTAGCATTTAAATTATAATTATCTAATAAACTTTTTATAAATTGTGCATAAGAATTATTATCTACCACAAATTCTAAATGATATCTACTTGTTTTAGGATCATTTACACTTCCACTTACTACGAATACTCCTCTTAAATATGCTCTTACTGCTTCTTCATCACTAACTATATACTCTTTTGGTATATTTAAGTAATTATTATTATTATCTATTATTGATAAATCATTTAATATTTCTTCATTTTTATTTCTAACATCTAAAATATATGATAGTCCATTACTAAAATATTTCTTTCTTACTGTTATTACGGGAGTTACATCGTATAATGATTTAATTAATTTATAGATTCTTCTTGCTACAAAATTATTTTCTAAATGAATTAAAATACTCTTATCAATACTTGCACTATTTCTAATTATCGCAGATAATTCTGAAATACTCTCTGGTTTTGTTGTATCTAGTCTTGATACTTCTTCTTTTACAGTACTAGAAAAAGTCATTATTCATCCTCTTTAATTAAATAATTAAATATTGCTAAAGCTGTTTTTAAATGATCATGTCTTACTTGATTATTTTTAATTATAGCAAGATCTTCTTTTACTAATTCTACATGCATCTTCTTTAATTTATCTTCATCAATTAATATTGGTGTAGCATATTCTTTTAAATATAATTCTTGTATTTTCTCATTAATTGGTTTACTATTTGCTATTACTACATCTATAAAATCTTTTCCAACATATTTATTTAATTGTTTTACACAATCACTTACTTTAAAATTATCTGTTTCACCATGTTCAGTCATTATATTACATACATACATTTTTTTTGCTTTAGATTTAGTTAAAGCTTTCTTCATATCTTTACTTAACAAGTTAGGTATAATGCTTGTATATAAACTTCCTATTCCTAAGATTATTAAATCTGCTTCTTCGAGTGATTTTAATACTTCTTTTGTTACTTTTACATCTTTTTTATATTCTACATAATCTATTTTTTTACCTGCTTTAGTAATATTACTTTCTCCTTCGATTACTTGTTTATCTTTAGTATGTGCTACTAATATAGCTTTATCTTCAGTAAATGGTAATACTTTTCCTTTTAAGTTTAATATTTTAGATAAAGCTTCTAATGAATCAGTTAAATCTCCAGTTATGTTATATAATGCTGTTAACATTAAATTACCTAATGCATGATTATTTAAATCACTACTAGTTTTAAATCTATATTGTAATAATTGTTCTACTAATGGTTCAACATTAGATAATGACACTAAAACATTTCTTAAATCTCCTACTGCAGGTATATTAAATTCTTTTCTTAATATTCCACTTGATGCTCCATCATCTGCTACTGTTACAACTGCTGTAATATCTACTGGGAATAATTTTAATCCTCTAAGTAAAACTGATAATCCTGTTCCTCCACCTAATACTACTACTTTTTTCATATATATACTTCCTCTCTAATAAATCATATTCCTCTTAATTATATAATATATAAAGTGTTTTTGCAATAATTATACAAAAATAAAAAGGACATAAGTCCTAATTATTAAATTTTTCTAGAAATAATGGTAAAATTAATTTCAATTTATCTTCCCCAGTTATTTCTTCAATTAATAGTTTACCATCTTCATCATTTACTGTAACTATTTTATAATTATCTTTAATATCAGTATGCATTTGATTTACTTCTGCTATGTAATAATAGCTTTTATTTTCATATATTACTTTCTCTACAATTAAATATTGTTCATCGTTACCTAAGGTAATTACATTATTTATATCTAAATTCATAATTCTCCCTTTCTAATTTGGAAATATTCCATTTAAGTCAAATTTTTCTAAATTACTATTATCAGGCCATTTAAATTTGTCACTGTCATTATCTACTGGTAATTTCTTTTCTTCAATTGTAGGCATTACTGGTTCAGGGAATATCATATTACCATCACCATTGTTTGTTTCAAATACATTACTATTATTAATATTGTTATTAAAGATATCCTTTTGTTTGTTAGTTTCAAATATATTATTTGGTTGTTCCTTTTCGAAAATATCATTTGATTTATTATTTTCAAATATATTAGTTACTTTATTATTTCCGAAAATATCGTTTGGTTGTTCTTTTTCAAAGATGTTATCTTCTTTCTTCATTTCAGGAACAAAATTTGTTGTATTTTCTTGTTTTACTTCTTCTTTTGGAGTATTATCTTTAAATAAATCATCTAATGGTAATTTTACTTCTTGTTGTGGTTCTTCACTACTTGATTTCATTTCTGCAAACTCTGTTGGTGTCCAGAATAAATCATCATTAGTTTCTACTTGTTTTGGTTCTTCTTTAACTACTGGTTCTGGATCTTTCTTTTTAGTGTCTATTCCTAGCATATCTGCTACCCTTTTCATTACACTTATTGATTTTAATCTAGATAATCCAAAGTTCATAGACATAATCATTTCTGATGATTTAATTTGATTTGGTAAGTATGTTTCTTCTAATGGTTCTACTTCTTGTGTTTCTTCTACATCTTCATCTTTACTGTTTGCTTCATCCATTAAATCTTTAAATAAACTATCTGTTTTAGATTCTTCTATCTCAGGTTCAGTTTCTAAAATGTCTTCTTTAACTAAATCTTCTAATTGTTCTGGTTGTTCTTCTTTTTCATCTTCAAATAAATAATCTTTATCTAATGATTCATCATCATGTTCATAAGTATCTATTAAATGAAATTCTTTTAATATCGATAATACTTCTGGTTTTTTAACTTCTTTATTTAATTCTTCTAATCTATTTTCTTTTAATTTAATTCTTTCTGTTAAAACATTTATATTATCTGTATTAGATTTTTCTTCTTCTATTTCATGAGATTGTTCTTCAACTAAATCATATATAGGTAATAATAAATCTTTTTCTTTTATATTCATTTCTTTTCTTAGAGTTAATCTTTCTTTAAGTAATGTTTTTACATTAGTTCTTTTAGTAAATAAATTACTATATTCTTTTTCTTTCTTTTCTATTAATTCATACAACTTTAATAATATTTCTTTTTCTTTTACATAATAGTAATTTCTTTTTGAATTTTCTACATATGAAGCATATTCTAATTCTAAGTCTCCACTTATACCTGAAGTTTTTAAATTGTCAAATGCTGTTACAAAGGTATCTTTTTGATCTTTAGCTTCATTTATTTCTTTTGCTATTTTATTTAATTCTTCATCTATATCTTCAACTTTAGTTAATGATTGTAAATCCATTTCATATAAAGTATTGATATAATCAGTATATAATTTATCTTCTAAATTAACATTTTTTTCTTCATTAGATTTCTTTTTATCAAATTCATTAGATAATTCATCTTCTAGATATGTTAATTCTTTTTTATTTACTTCGATTGTTCTAGAATTATCTAAATAACTTTTAATCAAATTTAATCTTTTTTCATATAAATCTAATTCACTTGATTTTTCTATATATTCTAAATCATTTAATTCTTTACCTGTTACATTCTTATAATCAGATTGTAAACTTTTTCTTTGTTCTATTCTATCTTTTATAAATTCTACTAATTTCTTTAATCTTTCTACTTCTTCTTCAAGAGTGCTTGTACTATAAAACATACTCTCTAATTTTTCTTCATAATCTTCGGTATACATTTTATCTAGATTTATCGAAGCATCTTTAAATTTAGATAATGTTAATTCATCTACTTCATCTTGACTTAATAAAACACTCATTCTTAGTATTTTATATAAATCTAACTTTACTTTTTCCTTATCTGTTAAGGATTCATCATGTTTTAACATACTTACACCTTCCTATTCTTTTATTTTTATCTCAGGGAATAAATCTTCTTGTAAAAATATATCTTTTTCTTCTTTTTTTTCTTTAATCGCAATATCTTCTCCAACTTTCTCAGGTGTTAAATTGTTACTTTTAATTATTGGAATTGCGTCAGACTCTAAAACTGAATTAAATGATACAATATTTTCTTTTGGTAATTCTTTTGGTTCTTCTTTTTTTATTTGTTCTTTTGGTACTTCTTCTTTTGGAAGACTTGAACTTATACTATTATAACTTACTTTTTGTTCTAGTTCATTATCTTTTTTTATCAATGTTTTTCTTTGTTGTTCAAGTAATTTTTTAGTACGAGTCTCTTGTTCTTTCTTACGTTCTTCAATTATTAGTTGCTGACGTTTTCTACGCTCATCTTCAAGTCTTTTTTCTTCGATTAATCTTCTTTGTCGTTCTTCGTATTCTTGTTTTCTTTGTTCTTGTAAACGCTCTTCTTGTTTTTTTCTTTCATTAACTAATAATTCATCTAAAACTTCTCTAAATTCATCTGAGTTATTTTCTTCAGTTATTTGTTCTAATTCACTGAATTTTCTTTCTCTTTCACTTACTAATGTTTCATAAGTATTTATATCTTGTTTTTCTATTTTTATTGTATTATATTGTTTATTTAATTCTTCCCCTACTATATTATATAAATGACTACTAGATATTTCATTTAATATATCATTCATTTCTTCACGTTTATTTAATAATTGTTCATAATCACTTATTACATTATCATATATTTCCATTAATCTTAAAGTATATTTCTTTTCTTTTACTTTTTCATACTCTAATGTTATCGAAGAAAGTAAACTATCACATTCAATAATTAAATTTTCTTTTCCTTCGGCTTTAGCTTTCTTTACATTTTCTTTAGCCTTTTGTAATGAAAACTCCAATTCATTATAAGCTGACTCTATTTCTTCTTTTGAATCAGTTAATTTATATAATTCTAATCTTTCAAATGTCTTAGTAAGCATATTAATCATTTTCTTTTCTAATGTTGTATTTAAGTTTTTATTGTTTTTTATTTTCTTAACTGCTTCGCTTATTTTTGAATCTAAATCATTTATTTCTATACTTAAACTATTTTCTTTCTTTTTATTTTCATTAAACTTATCTATAATTTTAATATTTCTTTTAAATTCTCCAAGTTTATCTTCACCCATTACTTTTGGATAAGATACACTATATCCAGTAAGTTCTTTATGTCTATTTCTTTTTTCTTTAATATATTCTATTCTATCTTCGATTAATTTAATTAGACATAATAATCTTTCTTTTTCTTCATTAATTAAGTATGTACTACTACCTAATAATAACATATATTCTTCTTCATATATAGAATTAGTTTCTTCGAAAATACGTTCTAATAGTTTATTCATTTGATTATATATTTTATCTTTATCTTCACTTGAAGTCATAATACTCAAGCTTTTTAAAAACATTTCATATTGTCTTAATAATTGTGTAACTTGACGACTAGTGTATTCTAGCATACAACCACCTCTATAATAATTATATAATAAATTTAATTTTTGTCAATTGAATTAGAAAAAAAACTACTAATTTTCATTAATAGTTTTATCTTTTATACTTTTATACTCATTAATTAAATCTTTTGTTTTATATATATAATCAAAAAACTTTCTACACTTTATACTATTTTTATACTCACTACTATCTAAAACTAATTTTTCAGGTATAGACATTAAAATAAATAACATCTTCCTTTCTTCATTAGTTAAAGGATATCTAGATTCATAATAGTTAAATAATTCATAGAAATCAAAGTCTAAATAATATTTCTTATATAAAGTTAACAAATCATATATAGGCATATCTATTTTATTTTTATTCCAACTTATTAAATATGGTTTATCATTTTTTATATAATGATCTAAACTTAAATTATTATGAATATTAACTACTCTTATTTTTCTTTTATCTTTTATTAATTCATACCAAGAATCTACTTCATATTTACAATAATTAATTGTTTCAAATATTTTATTTATATTTCTTGCAATAATATAATTAGAAGGAGACATATAAATATTTTTTTCTATTAAAGTTATAATGTCATTATAATAATTAAATAGATATTCTAGTTTTTTATTTATTGTTTCATATAAATATTTATAATTGTCAATATCTACTTCCTTATAAAAAGTTGTTTTAGAATGTAAAATACTTGTTAAAGTTATAATATCTAGTATTCTTTGTTCAGAAGGTTCATTTACATCTTCGACATATTCATAGACATTATAGTCATTATCTTTATATATTATTTTTGGAAAATAATCAAAACTTCTAGAAAGCAAATAATTATATGTATCTAATATATTAGGATTATCTTTTTTTATTACTAATCTAGTATTTTCATTTTCTATTATTTTAGCACTATTTTTTAAAGTTATTTTTTTTGCTTTATATTTATTTATAATGCTTTTTAAATTATTTTCCATTGGTAGGAATAATTATTTTATCTAATGGTTTAATATTAGTAATATCATTATATAATTCTAAATCTTCTTTAGTTATTTTATATTTATCTAATATTTTATCTATAGTATCTTCTTCCTTTACTACGTAAACATAATATGTTTTATATGTTTCATTACCTTCTACATTAAATAAATTATTGGTATTAATATTATTATTTATATTAATATTTTCTTCATTAATAATAGGATTATTTTCTACAACAGAATTATCTTCATTAATTATATTATCTTTAACTATATTTTTTTCTAATTCTATTTCTCTATCATTATCAATAATTTTAGGTTCTTCTTTTTCTTCCCTTACTTCTTCTTTTTCTTCTTTTTCATCTGCTTCAATTAATAAATCTATACTTACATTTAGTAATTCATTATTTACTATTTCATAATCAAAATTATCAATATCAACTTTTAGTGTACTAATATCATATTTTGAATTTAAAGCAATATCAAATGGTAAATTAAAATCATATTTTTCTCTATTTATACTTCCTTCGGTCATTTTATATTCACCATTAATTAGAAATTCTCCACTTACTAAATCATCTGAAGTACTAATAATTTTGTGTTCTAATGATATTGATGTTATTTCACTTACCTTAGTTTTAAATAATAAATCTTTTTTAAATGATACAATTTTTTTCATATAATCTTTCCTTTCTCAGTTAAAATATATGAAAGATTAATAAAAATATGCAAAAATATATAAATGTTGCATATTTGGCAACATAAAATATATAAAAGATGTGTTACAATAAGTATGTATTTTAAATAATTTTTGCGTTTAAGTTATGTATTCATTAATATAGCGCTTACTTTTTAAAGAAAAATTATTTTGATATAAGATATATTATATATATAGGAGGGTTATATGGAATACTATGATACATTTAGAAAAACTTTTGAACTAGAAGCATTTCAATTAGCAGATTTTGTTGAAAATTATGATAATAGTAAAAAGAAACTAGACTGGGGAGATGTCAATAACGAAGGACTTGATTACTTAGGGATTAAAGGCATAGAAAAAAGAAATAAAATTTTATCACAAGCCGTTAGAGAATTAACCTATCGTGGATACTCTATTGATTCAAATCCATTTAGATTAGAAAAGTATTAATTTTTAATTATTTGTGAAAGTCTTTTGATGACTTTTTTTTCTATTCTAGAAATATATGATTGGCTTATTCCAAGTAAATCTGCGACTTCTTTTTGAGTTAATTCTTCTTTTCCATTTATTCCATATCTAAGTTCTATTATTTCTTTATCTCTATTATTTAATTTTTGAATTTCTTCCTTTAAAAGTGTTTTATCAAATTCATCTTCGATTGGTTTTGTTACTATATCATCTTCAGTACCTAAAATATCTTCTAGATGTAATTCATTACCTTCGCTATCAAAAGACAAACTATCTTCGAAAGAGACTTCGGTCTTTTTTCTTTTTGTTTTTCTTAAATACATTAATATTTCATTATCTATACATCTTGAAGCATAAGTTGCTAACTTAATATTTTTATCCAATTTATATGTATTTACTCCTTTGATTAATCCTATTGTACCAATAGATACTAAATCTTCTAAATCTACTTTAGTATTTTCATATTTCTTTGCTAAGAATACTACTAATCTTAAATTACGCTCTATTAAAATATTTCTAGCATTATTATCACCTTCTAAAAATTTTTCTACATATTTTATTTCTTCTTCCTTAGATAATGGTTCTGGTAATATATCACTACTTCCTACATAAAATACTACGTTAAATTTTTTTAATACTTTTTTAATTATTTGAATTATTCTTTTCATATTCTATCCTTTCATAATACTTTTTTCCATTAATTTTGTATGTAATATACAGTCTACTCCATCAATATTTATATTATCTTCACTTATACCTATTAAAAAATTTGTTTTAATTCCTATTTTATCTATATATATTTTTTCAGGTATAATACATTTTAATAACCCATGATTATTTAATGAATCATAAGGTACTAATAAAACATTATTATAATTAACTTTTATTTTAGATTTATCTACTAAAATTATCGGTCTATTTTTATATGGATCTACTAAATGATTACCAGTATCAAGATATCCTGTTAAAGAATATTTTGTTTTATCTTTTAAATATATATCTATATTATAA
>CDYU01005252.1_pt1 | contig 20546 bp, 23 predicted proteins | sample 480701 | NCBI WGS metagenome assembly CDYU01 (sample SAMEA3182105, study PRJEB8094) | gut metagenome | biome: human; feature: gut; material: Stool; isolation source: human stools | place: Canada | collected 2013-02-26 | reverse complement strand
GAGCTGTTCCTAGTACGAGAGGACCGGAACGGACATACCTCTGGTGTATCTGTTGTCACGCCAGTGGCAGTGCAGAGTAGCTATGTATGGAATGGATAACCGCTGAAAGCATCTAAGCGGGAAGCCAACTTCAAGATGAGTTTTCCCATTTTTTATAAAGTAAGATCCCAGAAAGACTATCTGGTTGATAGGCTAGAGCTGGAAGCATGGCAACATGTTGAGGTGACTAGTACTAATAGATCGAGGATTTAATCCTATGTTATTTTTTAGATGAATATCCACATTATCATGTTTTCAGAGAATAATTTCTCTATATATAAATTAGTGACTATAGCAAAGAGGATACACCTGTTCCCATCCCGAACACAGAAGTTAAGCTCTTTTACGCCGACGATAGTGTAAGCGAAAATAGGAAGTTGCTAATTTTTTTTTGTTTACTTTCAAATATAAAAAATGAATATTAACTGTTTTTATATTGTAATATTCGTTTTTTTTTAATATAATATTTTTAGGTGATAAAAAAATGGAATATAAATTTATATCATATAATGAGATGGATACAATTGAATTAGCGCAAAATTTAGAATCTGAAAAATTTCCTAATATGATTATTTGTTTAGATGGTGAATTAGGTAGTGGTAAGACCGTATTTACTAAAGGTTTTGCTGATGCTTTAGCAATTAAAGAAAATATTACTTCACCAACTTTTAATATTATTAAAGAATATACAGCTGGTGAGATGCCATTATATCATATGGATGTATATCGTTTAGATGAGGATTCAGATGATATTGGTATTGAAGAATATTTTAATAAAAATGGTGTTGTTATTATAGAATGGTCGAGTATGATTAAAAATATACTCCCAAAGGAAAGATTAGAAATTAAATTTAAAATTAACGATGAAAATAAACGAACTTTAATTATTACACCTTATGGAAAGAAATATGAAGAGGTTTGTGAGGCTGTTTTATGATTAGTATTGTAGTTGATACTTCTACACCTACTTTGTTATTTTCTATAGTTGAAAATAACGAAATTAAGTATTTATATAATTCTAAAACTGATGGTGATCTTTCTTCAAACTTTATGGTTATTGTTAGCAATGCATTTAATGAAACTAACATTAAACCTAATGATGTAAATAAGATTTTTATATCAACTGGTCCTGGATCTTTTACTGGGATTAGGATTGGTATGACTTTTGCTAAGGTGTTTGCATATTCTTTAAAAAAGGACTTAATTCCTTTTTCAACTTTAGAACTTTTTGCTTCTTCGTCTAGTTCTAAAAATATTATATCAGTAATAGATGCTAGAAGAGATTATGTTTATAGAGGAATTTATGATGATAGTTTAAATTGTATTGAACAAGATAAGTATATATCATTAAATTGTTTGAAAGATGAAATTAAAAGTTTTAAAAATTATTCTGTGTATTCTTATGATTCATTTTCAGATATAAATTCCATTATTCCAAATATTAATGTTTTAAAACTTGTTAATAAACACATTGATGATAAACCTGTTAATCCACATGAACTAAAACCAAGTTATTTGAAAATGACTGAAGCGGAAGAAAAAATACTTAATGATAAAAAAAATCAATAATCTAGATGATATTATTGAATTTTCAGACAAATTTATAGCCGATGATCCTTTTATAAATGCATTTGGCTATTATAAAGATGAAATTTTAATTGCTTTTATTGTATTTTCTATTCAATATGATAGAGCAGAATTAAATTATTTATGGACAAGTATTGAATATAGAAATAAAGGTTATGCTTCTTTACTTATGAAAAAGATGTTAGAATTATGTGGAAATTTAACCAACATTACTTTAGAAGTTGATGTTGAAAATACTTATGCTATAAATTTATATATATTATTTGGATTTAAAGAGGTTGCTATTAGAAAACACTATTATAATAATGGAAATGATGCATTATTAATGATGAAAGAGATGAAGTAAATGAAAGATATATATATATTGGCTATTGAATCTAGTTGTGATGAAACTAGTATAGCAATAGTAAAAAATGGTGTAGAAGTTATTACAAATATTGTTTCATCACAAATAAATGTGCATGAATTGTTTGGTGGGGTTGTTCCAGAAATAGCTAGTAGAATGCATATAGAAAACATTACAATTGTTTTGGATCAAGCTTTAAAAACTTCCGGTATGTCTATGGATGATATAGATGCGATTGCTGTTACATATGGCCCAGGTTTGATTGGCTCATTATTGGTAGGATTACAAGCAGCAAAAACACTTTCATTTATATATAATAAACCATTAGTACCTGTTCATCATATTGCAGGTCATATATATGCAAATAATATTGGAAAAGCAATGAATTTTCCATTAATTTCGCTAGTTGTTAGTGGAGGGCATACAGAATTAGTTTTAATGAAAGAAAATTATTCTTTTGAATATATTGGTGGTACATTAGATGATGCAGTTGGGGAATGTTATGATAAAGTTGCAAGAGTTATTGGTTTAGCATATCCTGGTGGTCCAAAACTAGATGCATTGGCACACACTGGTATTGATAGCTATAATTTACCATTACCACTTGATGATGATAGTTATAACTTTAGTTTTAGTGGACTAAAAAGTTCGGTAATTAATTTAAAACACAATGAAGAACAAAGAGGTAATAAAATTAATGATGCAAACTTAGCAGCTTCTTTCCAAAATCGTGTAATTAAAATATTAACAAAAAAAACTATGAAAGCTTTAAAAAAGTACAATGTTGATAATTTAATAATCGCTGGTGGAGTATCTGCGAATAAAGGTTTAAGGGATGAATTTAAGAAATTATGTGATGAAAATAATATTAATTTATCTATACCTGATTTAAAGTATTGTACCGATAATGCTGCAATGATAGGAGCTGCCGGTTATTATGCATACAAGCTTTCTAGAATTGCAAACTTGGATTTAAATTCTAAAGCAAATGATGAATTAAGATAGGAGAAATTTATATGAAATGTATATTATTATGTGCGGGATACGCTACTAGATTATTCCCACTTACAGAAAATTTTCCAAAAGCACTACTTGATATAGAAGCTGGGAAACCATTATTAGATTATATTTTAGATGAAGTAAATACTATAGATATTGTTGATGAAATATATCTAATAACAAATGCAAAATATTATAATCATTTTAATGATTGGGCAATGAAAAAAAACAATGTTAAAAAAATAACAGTAATAAATGATATGACAGATTCTAATGATAATAGGTTAGGTGCAATTGGAGACATAAAGTATGTCATTGACAGTCAAAAAATAAATGATGATTTATTAATTATTGCTGGTGATAATCTATTTGATTATAAATTAAAAGACGTTGTTGATTATTATAAAAATAAAAATGCAGTAACAGTATGCGCAAAACAAATAAATGATATTAATATTTTAAAAGGTTTTGCAGTTGCAAAATTAGACTCTGATGATAGAATTTTAGACTTGGAAGAAAAACCAGAAAATCCAAAAAGTGATATAGGTGTTTATGCAACATATTTATACCCTAAATTTGTTATTAATGAAATTGTAAATTATTTAAAAGAAGGTAATAAACCTGATGCTCCTGGTTATTTAGTCGAATATTTATATAAAAAATATCCTGTATATGCTTATAAATTTGAAGGTAATTGTTATGATGTTGGGACATTTGATTCTTTAAATTTAGTTAGAGAAAAATATAACAAGAAATAATATGAATACTATCCAGTATTCTTTTTTATAAGCACAATTTTTTTCTTTGAATATAATATAAAAGAAGAAAGGAGTGTATTTTTTGAAAAAATTTTATTTTTTAATCATAACATTTATATTGATATGTTCCATAGCAGTATTATGTTTCTTTAAAAAGGATAATAAAAATTTAAAACATATTAAGGTTGCAGAGGTAGCTCATAGTATTTTTTATGTACCACAATATGTAGCACATTCATTAGGATATTTTGAAGATGAAGGACTTGATGTAGATATAGTATTAACTGCTGGTGCGGATAAAGTAACAGCGGCTGTTTTATCCGGAGATGTTGAAATAGGTTTTTGTGGTAGTGAAGCTACAATCTATGTTTATAATCAAGGAGAAAAAGATTATTTAGTTAATTTTGCTGGATTAACTAAAAGAGATGGTAGTTTTATAGTATCAAGAGAAAAAGATGATAATTTTTCATTAAAAGATATGAAAGGCAAAACTATAATAGGTGGGCGTATAGGTGGTATGCCTGAAATGACATTAGAATGGATTTTAACCAAAAATGGAATAGATGTTAATAAAGATATAACAATCGATACAAGTATTGCTTTTGCATCTATGAGTGGGGCATTTATAGGAGGCACAGGGGACTTTGTATCTTTATTTGAACCAAATGCTTTACAATTAGAAAAACAAGGATATGGTTATGTAGTTGCGTCACTTGGTGAACTTGGTGGGGTTGTTCCATATACTGCATATAATACAAAAGTAAGTTATTTAGAAAGCAATCCAGAAGTAATAGAGGGATTTACCAAAGCAATACAAAAAGGTCTTGATTATACTCATTCTCATAGCGCTAGTGAACTTGCAACAGTAATATTAGATTATTTTCCAGATACTTCAAAAACGGATTTGGAAAAAATAATTCAAAGATACAAAGATATAGATTCATGGTTTGAAACAACATATATAGATGAGGAAAACTTTAATCATATACAAGAAATAGCAGAAAATGCTGGACAATTATCTACAAGAGCTCCATATGATAAATTAGTAAATAATAAATTTTCAAAAATTAAATAATATTGGAACTATCAAATTTTTATTTGATAGTTTTTTATAAAATATAAATTTATGTCATTATCAAAAAAATATATTATCCATAAAATAAAATAGCTAGGAGGAAATATAATGGAAAAGAATGTACTAAAAATAAAGAATTTAAAAAAAACCTATCATACTAAAAATAAAGAGATTTTGGCTGTAGAAGATTTTTCATTAAATTTAAAGGAAGGCGAGTTTGTTTCTATTGTAGGTCCAAGTGGTTGTGGAAAAAGCACAATTTTATCAATTTTAGCTGAACTTGATAATAAATCGTTTGGTGATATTGAGTTAACTGAAAAAACGAGAATAGGATATATGCTTCAACAGGATGCATTATTTGATTTTAGAACAGTTTTAGATAATTGTTTATTGGGATTAGAGATAAATAAAAATTTAACAAACGAAACAAAAAACTATGTTCTAAATTTATTAAAAATATATGGATTGAAAGATTTTATAAATAGTTATCCTGCAACTTTATCAGGTGGAATGAGACAAAGGGTTCTACGAATACTATATACACACGGGATGATTACTTACAAGTGGCTTATAACCCTTATAAATAAAGGAAAAGAGGTATATTATGTTATTAGATAAAAATTCACAAAAAGTTATAGACTTAATTCAAAAATATGATAATTTAAGTGATGTAGATAAAATTAGATTAGCAATTTATTTGTTAGAAAACAAAAATTTTAGTGTAGATTTTAATGTAAGAGATATAATTATTTTATTAAAACAAGTTTTAAGTGCATTAGATCCAAGTTATACTAAAGTAATAACTAATTTTAGTAAATATAAACATTTATTATTTTTTTCAGCCAAGTATTTAGAACTTACTGAAAAAGAAAAAAAGCATTTCTCTATTGAAATGATATTTAATATATATGAAAATGATTTTAAAGATAAAATTATTAATGAAGAAATAAACAAGCATTTATTAGTATATGATTATAGTTATTCATTACTTAATAATGAGTAGTAAAATATCTAGTAGGCATTTATTGCTTACTAGATATTTTTATTTTGTAAAATTTAAAACCTAGTTAGTATTAAATTACTACTAGGTTAGTGCTTTTAATTTTGATTATAATTATTTAAATATTTATATTTTAATTCTTGTACATATTTATCTATATTTACATCTATTTTTTCATTTTCGTTTCTTTGTATAACAAAATAGTCTAATATATTTTTACTATTTTCATCTAAATCATAAAAAGAATTCCTTAAAATATCATATTGTTCATTAATCATTAATATATACAAAGGATCATTGTTATATTCTCCATAATAATCATAATCTAAAAAGCCGTAATCATATTCTTCTCTCATCATAACCTCCATTTTAATAATTCCATTCTGTTTTTAATTCTTTTAAATTTTTTCTTGTATCATCAAACATTAAATTTCTATTTGAATAGTTTTTAATAAGATAATTTAACATTTGTTTAGTAACCGTTTTTTCAATATATCGTATTATTTTCCCAATTTCGTTAAATACATTTCCTTTTATACATTTAACTAATAAAAAGTTTGCTTCAGAAAATAAATCCTCATAATCAGATTTATAAACTTTAAAATTATATTCTCTAATTACTCTTAATACAAATCCGATTAAATAATATTTTTCATATTCAAATATTTTATCTAAACATTGTTCTTGACCAGATTTATAAAGTCCATACAAATCATTTATTTCAATATTTTTGTAGTCTAATAAATCATTTAATTTATCTTGACTAATATAAATTCCGTTGTTGGAAGATTTATCACTAGAATACCAACATAAATAAATTAATGTTTTAATATTCATGTTATTTTTTAAACTCATTTTATATAATTGACTATAATTAATATTTAGTCTTTTACAAATATCTTTATATTCGCATTTGGAACAGATATCTAATTTGTTGAAAAGTTCTCTTAATTCTTTTACTTCTTGTCTAAAATAATAATGATTTATAAAAATTTCTATTTGTTCTTCCGTTAATAAAGAGAAATCATTATGTATTTTTATAAAATATCTACATCTATCAGCAATTTTTTTAAATTCGACATTGGTGCTTTTACAATAATCAACTAACCTTAACCCCTTATATTTAATATTAGTGTAATTTCTTCTTTTGCTATATGTATTAATTGCTAATTGGATTTGAATCTCTAATGGCAAATATTTTTCTTTGCTATTCTTATAATATTTAAGTTTATTTATTACATATTGGTAATCAACTTCCTTTTCTTCACAATAATTTTTAACAATTAAATCTTCATTTTGCATAATTTCACCCCCTTTTCGGAGTGTTATTATAGCGATTTATTCATATAAATCAAAAAAACTAGTAAGTTTTTCGCTTACTAGTTAGTAATTATTTATTCTTCAATTAAATTTTTTAGTTTGTTTATTTGTCTATTTAATATAATACATAATCTATTAATTCTTGTATCAGAGAATTTAGTTAAATGTTGATATTTATGAAGTAATTCATCAAACCATTCAACAATTCCATCTAATTTGCTAATATCAATTCTCTTTAAATCTTTAACAACTTTTATTATTTCATTAAAAGGTTTTACTTCATAAAATAATCGACCTTCACCTGAAATATGTAATTCTTCCTCATCATAATATTCAATTTTAAGACTTTGACCATTATCAAATATAGGTGCAACATCTAACCATTTTAAAGTATTTACATCTCTTATAATACCAAAATTATTTAAATGTCTATCTTCATTCATTATTAGAAAATCTAATATATACATATTTTCTAATTTAATTCTAGCATCCTCAATACCGTTTTCCTCTAAAACTTTAATATAATCTTCGTAATCTTCTTCATTGTTATGTCTTTTCATATCATTTTTTATTTGATAACAAGTAATAAGTTCTGTATCTTTATTTATAAAACAAGGACATTTTGATACTGTCATATCTTTGTATGTATCTATTGTATATTCAACATGATTAAATCCTAGACGACTACATATTTCACTTGCTAAAACTTCATTAAATGGTTGTAGTAATTCATTTTTATAGCCACCTTTAAGAAGATATCTTGTTCCATTTTCAATAATCCATGCTTTCTTTAACATACCATCTGTTGTATTATTGGGAGTTTTTAATGATTTTTCATTTGTTATAACTTTACTATTTTTAGATAATGAAGCCTCTAAAAATTCACTATATTCAAAATCATTATCAAAGAAGTTAATATCATCATATTTTACATCAAGATTATAAGGTTTTATCCAATATTGATCCGAAAGTGATAAACCAAATGCTTTATCTAATAATTCACTTGGAGCTGTTATATCTAATCTATGTAAAAGTAAATCTAATTTATCTCTCCAAGATGGAATACCTCTTCCTTTAAACCATTCTGAAAGATTTGTTCTAAAAGGTGTGTCATTTAAATCATTTTCTATATAAAAACTTTTTAAAATATATGGTGCATAATCAATATTGTAAACTTCATAAATTCTATCAAAGAATTTTGAACTTTCATTATATTCTGCCATTAATACTTCAGTATTTTTATTCATTAATATACACTTCATCTAGTATCACCTCACATATAATATTTTACCATATTTTACGTTTTTTTACTACTGATATAATTCACTTTTAACGTAATGATTAAAAAACAACCAATTAAGGTTGTTAATATTTTTTAAACCATTCGTGTTTATTATATGAAACTGAATCATATAAATTACCATCATCAGCAATTGTAAATAAATATGCATCATCTCTAAATCCCATAAACTTAACATATTTATCACCTGATTCTATTTCGCAATCATCTGATTTTTTATAATATTTAATATCGTATTTGTATTTATCTAAATTGGCATCTCTTCTAGATCTTCCGTGTTGATAATGCATATATATAGTTTCATCAGAATTATTTTTAGCAGTAAAGATATTTATATATCTATGATATCGAATAACAATATCATTTTCATCATATATTTTTGTTCCGATAATACAATCATATACAACTAACTTACCAAATAATACTAATAAGAATAGAACAACTGCAATACCAACAATAGTAAATATAATATTTTTATTTTTTAACTTATTCATTTTATTCAGCTGATGCTCTATTAACTACAAATTCGATAGAATCAAAATCGATTAATACATCTTCATCAGAGTTTTCAGATGCCTCCCAATCTTCAGGAATATCAATTGATTCAGTTTCTGACTCACCAACTTCTAAATATGAACTAATTCCATCTACATAAATAGGTTTGCCATTTTTCATAAATAATACTGCAACATCTACAGTGTATAATTCTACACCTGAATTATTTTTAATAGTTACATTTATTTCATCACCTGATCTAGTATAACTAGTAGCAACTTTATCATTATATAAAGTACCACCACCAACATAGTCTTGATATTCTTGATCTACTTGAATAGATAAATCAATTTTTTCAGGTACATAATTGTTATAATCATCATCGTGTGGTAAATCTACAGTATAAACATAATTACCACCACTAACAAAATCTAGGAATGTATTTGAATCATCACCTATATTATTTCCGTTTGCATCATAAAATTTTGCATCAACTTCTATATTTCCAATATTATAATCATTATTATTTGTTAAATAAACAATTAAATAATCTTTGTCGTGATCAACATAAGTTTTTACATCAATGTTTTCTGATGCATTAATATTAATATCATATTTTTTAGAATCGTCAGTAGATGTTCCACAACCTGTAGCAAGTCCTAAAACAAGACCACCACATAATAAACTTAAAAATAATTTCTTTTTCATAATTACCTCATTTCCTTTTTTAATTCTTCAACTAATCCATCATAGGCATTTCTAAACTTCATAGTTTTTTGATTTCCATTTTCATCATTAAAAGTAATAGTGATATATTTATTATCAATATTATTAATTTTTGGATTATTTAAAATAATATATCCACATAATTTTTTCTTACTTATATAAATTTCATTAAAACAATATTTATTTAAGAAATAATCAATTTTCTGATCGACCCCTGCATATATTGGCTTTGAATAATTATCATCTTTTAATGATTCTAATATACCATCTAAAGCATCAGAATAATTTTTCTCAACTTCTCTTAATTTCTTTATATATTTTTCTTGTCCCTGTGTTTTAATTGCAACACTAATATTGTGTGGTAAAGTAGCACTCTGTAATATAGATCCTGATGGTGCATAAAACATAAGTCCTGCATCTGCATAATCATACATTAATTTGATAGCATACCATTTGTTCTCTCTCTTTATAAAAGCAATTGATTTTGAAATATTGTTTTCATTATTCTTTTTAACAGGAAGAAGAATAACAATTACTACTAAAAATATAATTCCTAAAATATAGCATAAAACATTTATAAAGGAATCTGTCATTATACCTAAAAATAAGAAAACAAATAAACCGATTATTCCACCAAACATACAGGGAAGAAATGCAAGATGGGGATTAGATTCCCATAAACCATCATATTTAGTTTTTAAAAAAATTTTATCCTTATCCATTTAAACCTCATTTCTTTATTTAATTTGTTCTAAATATTTTTTATAATCTTGCATCTTTATATCAAAATTATAAAATGGGACAGGGTTATTACATTTTGGACAATTCATAACTCTTATACCACTTTCATTTCTAGGTAAAGAATTATATTTATCAATTTCTTCAAATTTAATTTTTACTTCAGTCTTACAATTTTGACATAAGTAACCAAAGTCTTTTTTATAATAACCTGATTTAATTCTATGAATTTCAACTTGGCAAGTATCTTCTTTTATATACCAAACTATTGTGATTATAATCGTAATTATAATAGTTATTGGCGAATAGATAGGAACTCCTATTCCTAAAAGAATTGTGAATTCAATAGCAATTGCTATTAAAAATATAATTCCATATTTCCAACTTTGCTTACGATAATATTTAATAAGTTTTTCTTCATTAACTTGTGGTTTTAATTGATTTATTTCACTTTCAGAAAGACCATCAAAACCATTGTCAACTTTTTCATAAGCATTTTGCCAATCAGAAAATAATTTTTTCTTTTTAATAACAATTAGAAAAGCAATTAAAATTATTACCATTGCAACCATAGAAATTGCACCGAAAATTGCTCCCATTTCACCACTTATGGAAAAACCAATTGTCATAAATATTCCCATAGCTACAACAAGCCCTATAACAACCCAAATTACTGTTTTCACCATTTTCTTATGTGCCTTTAATGCTTTGTTTTTTTCTTCTTCAGTTAGATTTGAATTTTTTACATCACTGACTTGTTGTTCCATTTCATGCATTCCACGAGTAGCATTGATAGTGGTAGCAATTTTATTAAATTTATCCATTTTATTTAACTCCTTTCACATATTTTTTTTCATAATGTTTGGAGTAAAGCCAAATTGTAATACTTACTAGTAACAATGCTATTACAAAGAAAGGAACTCCTATCACCATTGAATAAAGTAAACTCATTAAAAATATAAAAGTTTGCCAAACAAGAGTATATATTTTAGCCACAATCTCATTTTTATCTTCATTATATAAGAAGATTTTTTTATTTCCTTTTTTAGTTATAGGAAAAAGTGTTGTTGAACGATTTATTTTTTTCCCATCTTTTGTTTTAAAATCAAAATATGAAGTAACATGAACTGAAGAATCACCACTAGAATAATTAAAAGATCCTGTTCTAGTTACTTCTTTTGTTTTAGTTCCACAAACAAAATATGATTTATATAATTTTCTTACTAATAATAAAGTAGAGCCGATTAAAAAACTATAAATAATTAATAATACAAGTGCTAAATTTCCTAAATCTTCCATAATTAAACACTTTCCTTTATTTGTTTTTCTTTATTTCTTCTATCAAGATAATTGTAATCTTTTAGAACAACATTATTATTTTTAATTAAATCAATTAAATTAATATCATAAATATTTTGAATTAAAACTCCTGTAGGGCTTGTGTTATCTTTCTTTTTTTCAAATTTAAGTAAATTCCATTTTTGATTTTTATATTCATATATTTTAATATTTCCATAAACAAATAACTCATCAACTCTTTTATCATATTCAACATATTCTAAATCTTTATAATCTATACAAAACTTAAGCATAGAAATTTGCTCAACATAGTCGTATAGTTTATCAGAGTAATAATAATTGAATCCCTCATCAGTCAAAAGTATTTTTTCATTTACTAATGTATGAAAATCACCATATGCTTGAGTTCTTAAACAAAGTTTATAAGTAATATATGGTAAACTTTGAAAACAAAAACCAAAAAACAAAATCATACCGACAGCAAAAAATTTATCAAATGTATCATTAATTAATAATAAACACATTATTGAAGAAATTATAATTGCTAAAAGTAGAATAATTGATATTACATAAAAAGTTGATACCCATTTATGTTCTTTAAACATAGTTTTTTTATAATCTCTAGCATATACTTTAAATGTTTTTTTCTTTTTATATTTTCTTGCATCATATAATTTACTTTTATCTTCTTGCGAAAATATTTGTTTATCTTGTGCTTCAAATTTTTTGTTTTGTGAAATTTTATTAGCAGTCATATCTGCCAATATTATTGTTCTTATAGCATCATTTATTTTAGTCATTTATACTTCCTATGCACCAATTAATTGGATAACAACGATTAATATAGATATTATAGATAAAACAATTGTAGCAATCGCTTTTCCTCTTTTTCTCGTTTTTAAACCTTGAGATGCAAAATAAAAATCTAAAACATAAACAAGCAATCCCATCATAATGCCTGCAAATGAACCAAGTAATCCCAAGATAGATATCCAAAATCCAATTTCACACATAGTTTCTTGCTTCTTTAGATTTTCATTTTTAAAAGTATTTGAAAAATTATTTTGTGGTTGTTGATTATTCATTTGATTAACAGGTTGTCCTGTAGGTTGTTGTCCTATATTTTGATTTATTGGCTGATCTGTTTGTGCATCATAATTCATTTGTCCGTTATTAACATTATTATTCATCATATTACCTCCATTTAAATTTTCTATTTCTTGAAATAATGTACTCAATGAGTTGCGATAGTTCATAGCCATCATATTAAGACTATTTTGTTCTAGTGGGAAATCCCCAATAGCTCCATCTAACCAAGCATTGATAGTTATTGTTTGACCTGAGATAGAATAAGTCAAACCTCTATATCCTAACATTTGATCTCCTGCACGAAAATATTGTTCACCTTTTTTTTCAGTGAAAGTAAAACCGTTCGCAGAAATATAACTTTGCATTAATTGTTCAATAGTGTTTCCGTCACATTTAAATTGTAATGTGTAAGTACTTTTTCCTTTTTTCATTTCTAACTCCTTTAATTCTATAAATTGTTAAATACCAATAAGTATTTCTTCTTTCCATTTTTTAAATCTAATCTATAATACTTCATACCTAAAAATGTAAAGATTTTTGAAACTGTTTTGATTTGATATTTTGGATAAGTCAAAACCTTTTCTTTTATTGCTTTTTGTATTTCCTTATTTGATGGCAGAGATAACAAAATATCTATAGCATCTAAAAAATCAATCGTTCGATTACCATATAAATAATGATCCCTAACATATCTTTGTGTATCTTCATCAAATTCTTTACTATTTAATTTTGATCTATTAATTATATATTTTTCTTTTCCTTTATCAACTGCATAATATGTTTTATTTCTTAATAAATAAATTATAGACATTAATTCAATAAAACAAATTAAAACAAAATATAAAGCATAACTATTATTAGGATCATCCCAAAGAATAGTGCCATTGATAAAGTTTATTGCAAATATAGTAATAGATGAAATCATTAAAATTTGAAACAACCATCTCAAAGGATACTTTAAAGTTTTAATATCCTTCACCTTTATATCTACCTCCTCATTATACATTATAACACATTTTGTGGTTATTGCCGACACTTTTTTAGATATTTAAAAATAAATGGGACAATTATTTTGGTGAACACAAATGATTTATGAAAATTTAAAGGAAATACGTACTTATTTTGATAAAACTCAAAAGGAAATGGCAGAAATACTTGGTGTAAGTCGTTCCACTTATGCTGGATATGAAAATGGTATTGATTCAATACCATTAATAAAATTAAATTCCTTTTGTAATTATTTTTGTATTTGTTTAGATTATATTTGTGGTCTTACAAAAATAAAAAAATATCAAGTGATAAAAACCGACATTGATATAAATACAATAGCTACTAATTTAAAAGAGATTAGAAAAGAAAATAATGATACTCAAGAAAAAATAGCAAAGATTATTAATATAGATCGTTCAAGTTATACAAGATATGAATTAGGAGAAAACTTAATTTTAACTTCAGTATTAATAGATTTTGCAAGACATTATAAAGTTTCGATAGATTATATATGTGGAAAAACAAAAGAAAACAACTTAAATGAAAAATAGTATGAATTCATTAATTTGAAATCATACTATTTTTTTATGACATTATGACGTTATGACATTAGTATTTATACACCTATATTTAATGTCATTAATGTCATTTTTTCTTTTTATTTGTATTTTCTTGACGATTTATAATAACTTCATCCATTTCTTCTTGTGTTTTTTTAACAATATATTTGATTAAAATATATTCTATTATTGATACAACAAGAATAATTGCCATTACATATAATCTTGTTGAAAAGTCTTTGATAAAAAATTCTATAATGAATGGTGAACAAAATATTAATGTACTTATTATTGAAATAAAGAATATTGTTTCAGATGATTTTCTTGTAATATTTTTCATTCTTTTAGAATCTAAACCTTGAAACCAAGTTTTACCCTCACTACCATAATAATCAATAAAGAACATTGAACCTAATATAGTTGTTCCTGATCCAATCCAAAACCAAAATTTAAAAGCAGATATTCCAAAACAAAATCCGATAAATGCAATTATTTCTATTATTAAACCTACTATTAACAATTCTTTTAATTTATCAGAATTACGATATATTTTATCCTTCATTTAAAAATTCCTCCGCTGCTTTATCTCTTAATAAATTCATTATATGTTCATTTGTTTCGTTTTGATATTTTAAATCTTCAATAGTATCAGATAACACTTGTTTTTTTTCTTCATCTGTTGTTTCTTCAATATTCTTTTCCAATGATTCAATAAGAATATTATTATTGTTAGTATTACTTCTTATACTATTAACTGCATTTTTTAGATCTTCACCTTTTAATTTTCTATAATGTTCTATTATGTATGGATTTAATGGACTAATTTGAGCACCTAAACCTGATGCATACATTAAATCATTATAATTAACTCCTATGTATTTACTTATCTTTCTTAAAATTTTTGGATTTGGAACTTCACGTTCACCAGATTCTATTCTTGAAATATCTGAATGACTGACATGTGCAAGTTCAGCTAATTGTCGCATTGATAAATTATTTTGTTCACGACCTTTTTGGATTAATTCACCAACTTTTGTCATACTTTCGCCTCCTTTTAAACTAATTATAGCACTAATTGTGCAAAAATGCAACATTTTTTTAATTTTGTTTCAAAAATGCTTGACAAATTATTATTTGTTGCTATAATGGTGTTAGATTGCAACAAATTTAACTGATTTGGAGCAAATTAGAAATGAGGTGAAATAAATGACTTAATAACAAAGATAATTGTTCTTTGAAAATCTAGTAGTGTTGGAAATCCCCGATATGCCGACACTTAAAATAAATGCAAGGGTTGAATATCTCTATTGGCACGAGAGTTGTGGATAATCTAAAATCCTCCATAGATATGTGGTAGATGACTCACTACTATATATACATCCTTAAAGGGAGTTGTTGGTAATACTAAAACCATCCATAGATAGATTCGCTATAAATATAGTATCTATAAATTATTAACAGAAAGGATATTGATAAAATGAGGGCTATTGAAGAAGAAGATACACGTATAAAAAAAGACATCATTATTGAGGATATAATGAAGTCTAGAGGGTTGTATTGTTTGGTATCTAACGCAAAGGTAGGAAAATCGATGTTGGCACTACAATTTTCTTACTCAATAATTAGTGGCAAACAATTTCTAGGACGAAACGTATTATCGTCCTCTCCTGTCTTATATATTAGCACAGAATCGGATTTTGGTCAATTAAAGCAACGAATAAAAGTTCTAAATTTAGACTTTCCGAACGAGAGTTTATTTATCATAGATAGAGATGGTAAAGGCGAAGTTAGTATATTTGATTTTGAAGTAGATTTAAAAAAATTTGTTGAAGAATACAATGGAAAAATTGTGATATTAGATATGTTAAAAGATATTAATTTAGGAATTAATTATGATATAAATAGTTATCAAGATGTTGGACAAAAATTACTACCAAAGATGAGAGAATTATGTGAAAAATATAATATAACAATATTATTTACTCATCACTTAAACAAGCAAGGTAAGACATTAGGTAGTACAGCATTTGATGCAGTTGTTGATGGCAAATTGACTTTGATAGAAGATAAAAATGATAAATCTTTAATCAAATTAAATATCATTAATAGAGATTTTCCTAGCACAGATATTTACTTAAAAAAATCTAAAAATCAGGTGTTTAATGTTGTAGATCAATTTGATGATGACAAACCTGATATGAATTTAATTAACTTCATAAAGCATGCAGTTAGTCAAGGTGATTTTGAATTTACTTGTGCAGAAGTTATCAACAAAGCAAATCTATTAATGACACCTAAACAATGTGGAAGAATGATAAATTCAAATAAAGATTATTTGAAGCGAGAGGGACTTTATATAGATAAAATAAGAAAATCAGACAAGCGATTATATCGTTGTCATTATGAAGAACCTATTGAAGAAAATGAATAATTTTCTTCAAAGTTTTTGCTAACTTTTTTCAAAAAGTTATTAAGTAAAAAATGAACGTAGCACGTTTTGTTGCGTAGCAATGAAAGTGGCGATAGTGAATATTTTTACATCATTAAAAGGAAAACTTTTAATGATAATTAAATAATAAGTATCTAGTAGATAGTTATTATTTAATCTTGTTTGTAGCATTTGCCTTTACGTTAGTTTAGGCATTTGTGTAAAACAAGCATTGGGGTTTTTAGGGGTAAAATCCCTAAACTCACGTGGGCTATGCCCTAGTGAGATAGGACAATAAATTGTCCATCTCACTGAAAGAACAACAAAGGAGGTAATAAATGTATGATGGAAATCAAGTGTTGCGATTTGAAAATAAATTTAAAGCTAGTGATCTAGGTGGACTTGGTATTGAGTTAACACAAAGAAAAGGAACAGGAAATTATGATGTTGAAAGAACACAATTTAATGTTCAATACGTTCCACTTATCAACAAAAATTTATCTAGTCAAGTGTATAAAAAATTAAAAGACAATAATATATATTTTAACGATGGTAAAAATGTTAATTTACTAAACGGAGCAATTATAACAAGTGGACAAGAATTTTTTCAAAGTATGGGAATGAAATTTAAAGAAAGCGATAGAATATATCAAGTTGGTAAAAAGAAAGGACAACCTATTCTAATCCCTGATATAAAAACTGAAAATGACATTCCTGAAAAAGTAAAAGAATTCTTTGATGATAGTTTTCAATTTTTAGAGAATTTGGTTGGTAAAGAAAATATTGTTTATGCAGAAATTCATTATGATGAAGATACACCACACATGCACTTCTACTTTCTTCCAATAGTAAATGAAGTAAGAAGAAAAGTATTTGAAACTGATAAAAATGGTAATCTTATTAAACACGAAGTCATAGGAAAAGATGGTAATAAAAAATTACTACCTATTCAAAAGAAAGATGACAATGGAAAAAATATGTTTGTTATTGAAAAAGGTAAATTCTTAAATTGCGATCAATTTTGGAAAAATAAAGGTGGAAAAACATCTTATGCAAAAATACAAGATGATTACAATAAATATATAACTGAAAAAGGATTTAATCTATATCGTGGAAATATAGGTGCTAATGTTCTTCACAGAACAAAAGCACAAAAAGAAATTGATGATTTGAACGAACAAATCAATGAAATGAAAAAAGAAATTGAAAAGAATAAAAAATTAAATGATATAGAATTAGAAACAACAAAAGATTTATCAAATATCAATTCTAACGAAGTATTAAATCCAACAAAGAAAAAATTTGGTGGGTATAAAGAAAATGATGTTGATGAATTAATTGCCTATTCTAAAAATATAAACAAAGAAAATACAAAAAATATAAATACCATTAAGAAAAAAGATATTACTATTGAAGATATGCAAAAACAAATTAATAAATTAGAAACTGAAAACGAAAAATTAAAAGATGGTCGTGCTATTCAAGAAAAGGATTCTAAAATCAAAGAATTAAAAGACACCATTGAAGAAAAAGACAAATTAATCAAAGAAAAAAATATAATTATTGATAATTTAGAAAAGACTATTGAAAAAATTCAAAAAACATTTGAAAAATTTAAAGAAAATATATATAAATTTTGTGATAAGTTATGCAAAGCAATCGCACATCTGCAAGGTTATCATGAACTTGAAGAAGATGAAATTGATTATGATGAATTTGAATATGAAGCAGATAAAATCAATCGTAAACACGAAAAAAATATAGAAGATGACTTTGAAATAACAATGTAAAATTTAATTTATATATTCTCTCTCTTAAACTATAAATAGCAAAAAATTATATAAATATTAAAAGAATAAAAAAATTAAAAATGTACCAAAATTTTATCCCAAAAATATAATAATTATAAAAAGAAAGTGAGGATTGATATTATGAATAAAACAAAGTACAAAAATAATAAACATTACTGCTATATTAGTTTAAAATCACACTTTAAATAATATATTTAAATTAGAGGTGAGCTTTATAAGTATAGTCTATAATGTTAAAGAAGTAGTAAATAAAACTATAACCGATAACGATTTAAAAGAGATTATAAATAAAAAGTTGTTAAATATTATATTATTTATGGAAACTTGCACAAATGAGTGTAATTAAATGGTATAATTGTATTGGTTATAAGTTTAACTTGATAAGTAATTATTGCCTTAAGTTAGGAGGTAATAGTTATGAATGAAATGGAGAGTGTTAGAGAGAAGATATTATTAAGAGTTATTATTTATTTAAGGTTATCAAATGAAGATAGAGATAAACTTAATAAAGATGATGATAGTGAATCTATTAAAAACCAAAGAAATATGTTATTAGATTATATCGAGAAAAATCCACAATTTGTTTTGGTAGATGAATATTGTGATGAAGATTTGTCAGGTGCAGGAACTTACAGACCTGAATTTGAAAGATTAATTAGAGATTGTGAAAATGGTAAAGTTGATGTAGTTTTATGTAAAAGTCAATCTAGATTTTCAAGAGATATGGAAGTTGTTGAAAAATATATCAACAACAAATTCAAAGAATGGAATATAAGATTCATCGGATTATCTGATAATGCTGATACAGAAAATAGTGGTAATAAAAAATCGAGACAAATAAATGGTCTTGTCAATGAATGGTATCTAGAAGATGTATCAGATAATATCAGAAGTGCCTTTAATTCTAAAATGAAGCAAGGAGAATTCATTTCTCCTTTCGCCTCATTTGGTTATGAGGTATCTAAAGAAGATAATAACAAGTTAGTTGTTGATCCTGTTGCTAGCGAAATTGTTAAAGAGATATTTGATTTATATTTAAAAGGATTAGGATTTACAGGAATAGCAAAATACTTAAATAGTAAAAATATTCCTTGTCCATCTTTATATAAATATAGAAAAGGTATTAAATTAAATGTAATTAGCAATAGACCAAGAGAAGAAATTAAATGGACTACAAATGCAGTTAAAACAATATTAACTAATGAATTATATTTAGGACATTTAATTCAAGGAAAAAGAACTACTGTTAGTTATAAAAATCATAAAGTGATTAATAAACCAAAAGATAAATGGATACGCAGAGAAAATATGCATGAAGCTATTATTGATGAGGAAACATTCGCAAAGGTACAAATTGCTATGAAAGAAAGAACTAAACCTATGAAATCAACAGGAGTTGTTCATAACTTCTCTGGCAAGGTATTTTGTAAAGAATGTGGTCATTATATGAGAAAGAAAAATTCTTCTAAACACGAATATCTTGTATGTTCTAATAACAGAGATGGTTATAATGATTGTGAAAATAAATCAGCAATTAGATATGATGCTCTAGAAGAATTAGTATTAAGTCATATTAATAAAAAAATAAAAAAGTTTTATGACTTAAATATTCTAGAAACCGAATCAGCAAAAAAGGAAAAAAATAAATTCACTAAAAAAATTGAGTTATTAACAAAACAAAAAAACGAAATACTTGATAAAATGGCAAAAACAAAAAACTATTTAAAAAATCTTTATGAAGATAAAGTTAATGGAATAATTAATGCAGAACAATTTAAAGAACTACTTACTAATTATAATAATGATGATGAAAAATTAAAAGATCAATTAAATTGTATTGATAATGAAATTAACTATTATACTCTAAAAGAATCTTCAAATAAAAATACCAAAGAATTATTTAATAAATATCAACAATTAGAAAAATTAAACAGAGTTATAGTAGTTGAATTTGTAGATAAAATATATATTGGTAAAATTAATGAT
>CDYU01008889.1_pt1 | contig 20590 bp, 19 predicted proteins | sample 480701 | NCBI WGS metagenome assembly CDYU01 (sample SAMEA3182105, study PRJEB8094) | gut metagenome | biome: human; feature: gut; material: Stool; isolation source: human stools | place: Canada | collected 2013-02-26 | reverse complement strand
CACCTGAACAATTCAAAAGTTTACACCAACATGCTCGGGTTAAGGTACTTTTGAATTGTTCAGCAGGCATTAAATTAAGCCCTGCAGGTGTTCGGAAAGCCGCGACACCCGCAGGGCTTAATGCTGTTAAAATTATTTCGAATCAAACGGCTCGGTCTTTTTCCGCCTTTTCAATGCGGAATTATTTCAATATTTTGACCTTGCCGACAAGCGGGAGCTCCTTTGCAATGCCCTGTGCGGCGTTTACGATACCGATTACGGCAAAGACCACAAAAACAAGACCTACCGCGCCGGTTGCAAACTTTACGGCATTATAAACTATACGCAGCGGTCCCCACATAGTGAGACGCAAGACATAAACCAAAACGCTGCGCACAATATTGTAAGCCACCTCTCCGATTAAGAGCACAAGACCCTGATTGGCATGGAAGCGCGCGAACTTTGATTTCGGCACGGCGATAAGCGGAACCAAAACCAAGAAGCCTATGTACGCCAAGATTGCATAAACCTTATTTGCCGATATGTCCGCCTTATCAAACTCGGCGGCTCTGTCCTCGGTATCGGTAAATTGGTCGAATTTCTGCGCAAAATCAGATGTAGTATTCTGCTGATATGTATTCTGCTGTTCGGTATTTTGCTCGGGCTGCTTTTCTTCGGCAGCCGGCTCTGCCTTTTGCTCTGTCGGAGCGCCGCAGGAAGGGCAGAATTTTGCGTCCTCTTTAAGTTCAGTGCCGCATTTAGTACAAAATGACATTTTTAACATCCCCCTGAATATTTAATGTAATTATATTAACATTTCCGCCGTATTATTTCAAGTATAAAATGCAAGATAAAGCGATAATTTGCAGAATAACAATAAGCGGTATGCCGATCATAAAGCTTTTGTGCAGGGTTTTGTGCCGTATAAGCCGCATTGTAAGGTACATTCCCACGCCGCCTCCCAAAAGTGTCAGTGCCCAAAGCGTTCTTTCACGCACACGCCGTTTGCCGCGTTTTGCGCGGCTTTTATCGGCTGTACATACAATAACGGAAATAAAATTTATTATAACAAGCCATACGGCAAGTATTTTTTCATATTGTTCCAAGAAGCATCACCGTGTATATTTTACCAGCCCTACACCGCTTTTTCAAGCTGTTTTTTAAGCTTACATATAATTCGCTTTTCAAGCCTTGATATATACGACTGGGAAATACCCAGCGCGTCCGCCACCTCTTTTTGGGTATATTCCTCGTACCCATTCATACCGAATCGCATTTCCATTATCTGTTTTTCTCTCGGCGGCAGCTCGCACACAAAGCTTAAAAGCAAAAATCTTTCGTCCTCCTGCTCTATTCCCCTGCCTACCTCGTCGCCGTCGCTGCCTAAAACATCGGATAAAAGCAGCTCGTTTCCGTCCCAATCAATATTGAGCGGCTCGTCAATCGACACCTCGTTCTTCTGCGAGGCGTTTTTTCTTAAATACATTAAAATTTCATTTTCTATGCAGCGCGAGGCATAGGTTGCAAGCTTGATGTTTTTATCCGGGCGAAATGTATTTACCGCCTTGATAAGACCTATGGTGCCTATCGATATGAGATCCTCAATATTAACGGCAGCGGAGTCAAACTTGCGTGCGATGTATACCACAAGCCGCAGATTATGCACAATAAGCTTATTGCGGTTTTCCTGCCCGCCCTCACGCAAAAGCCTTGTTTCCTCCGCCGTGCCGAGCGGCGGCGGAAGTGTTTCCGCCCCGTTTATGTAAAACGAGGGCTTTACTATTCCGAATTTAATAAGCCACTTTATTATTAACGCTCTGATATTCATTTCAGTCGCCCTTCTACATAAAAATTCTTGGATTTACTATTGCCGCATAATCATCCTTAAGCGGTGTTTTCGATACAGCAAGTATCGGCTTATTAAGCCTGACGCTCCTTTTGCCGTCGCTTACAAGCGCGGTATCGCACCTGAATGCCTCAAGCGTCCCGCCTCCTGTTACCGTGCCGCAGGGCATGACCCTGTAGCGCGAGCGTATTTCCCTGTTAAGGGCAGGGTCGATTTCGCCGAAAAGGGTTTTTACATACTCGCCGTCGGCAATTATTACCTCGCCCCCGCCGAATATATCCTCAACCGAGTTTCCGGTATCCACAATTCCCTCCAGCGTTATGCTGTTATTCCCTGCCGAAACGGTAATCTCGCACCTTTCAGCCAGCTTTGATGTACCGGAAAATATAAGCTGCAGCAGCCGCAGCAGAAAATACGCCGCAACGGATGAGAAAATCAAAAGTGCCGGTGAAATATTGAAATAAACAACCGAGTTTATAACCGTCATGCCGTTCGGTCTTAATAGATACCAAAGCGCCGTCATAGCTCCGCCGTAGCCGAAGGTCACAAGCAAAAATACCCCAAGGCTGCGTAAAAAGCGTTTGATTTTGCCGAAGCCGAAGCAGATAAATGTCATAGCGGCGCAAACGGCTGTACGGAACAAAATATCCAATATTACTCCACGCGGCGGCAGGAATATGTAGAGAGAAGAAATGCCGCCCGCAAGGGAGGATAAAAGTATACGCCAAAGCGGCGGCTTAAGGTGCTGCAAAAAAGCTGCGGCGCGCAGCAGAAAATAATCCACCGCAAAATTCAGTATTATAAGTATATCCGCATATACAACCAAAAGCGCCGCCTCCCTCGTATAATTATTATACGGCGGAGGCGGCGCAAATTATGTCACATTCGCGTGGCGTATTTTGTTGTTTTTAACAGACAATACACTCCGGACACAATGCTTCCCATAACGGAAAATCATCCGATTGTATTGATTGAGTTCACTTTATCTCTTTTCGCCGAGGAAAAATACCGCGAGCGTTCCGGGACCCGAGTGCGCTCCGATAACCGAATCAATATAATTAACAACAGTCTTTTTGACTCCGTAGCGGCGCTTGATTTCATCGGAAATATAGAGCGCTTCTTCCTCGCAGTCTCCGTGGCCTATAAAGACCTCCTGCTCCTTAATATTGTCAAACGACATCTCGCCGACCGAGTTGATAAGATATTCGACCGATGCCTTGCGGCCTCTGGTCTTCCCGGTCACATAAAGCTTGCCGTCATCCGCAGTGTGCAGAAGCGGCTTTATGCCGAGCAGCGTGCCGAGCATTGCGCTTGAACCCGAAAGTCTGCCGCCGCGCTTTAAGAAGAACAGATCGTCGATGGTGAAAATATGGCAAATGTGCAGCTTGTTTTTCTCAATCCAATCAGCCACCTCTTCAATTGAGCGGCCCTCGTTTTTAAGCTTTACGGCATAATGCACCGCCAGACCCTCGCCTAAAGAGGCGCAAAGCGTATCGATAACTATAACCTTGCGCTCGGGAAATTCGTTTTTGTAATCCTCAGCCGCGTTCACCATATTCTGATATGTTCCCGAAAGCCCGGAGGAGAAAGCAAGCAGCAGTACATCCTCGCCCTTTTCGAGTATCGGCTTTATAACGGCGTCGCAGGTGTCGCGGTCAACAAGCGAGGTGGTGATCTTCGCCTTATCCCGCAAAAGCGCATAGGTCTCCTTGTAATCGGTCTTGACGCCCTTTTGATAGCTTATGAAATCCTTGCCGTTGATATTGTATTTAAGCGTTATAATATCTACATCATAATCGCTTATCTGTTGATCGGTTAAATTCGCGCACGAATCGGTAACTATTCTGTAAGACATTTTTGCATCTGCTCCCAATTATTTTTTTATTATTATACAAATTCATGTATAAAATATCACCCTAAAGTTAAAAATGCAATTCTACTGTAAAAAATATTCGTGGTAGAGTGCGTTTTTTCACTCTACCGACATTAGAATTTCCTTTATTTCCGAGGGTTTATTATAACATTTTTTCCGAAAATAAGCAAGACTGAATTTTTCCGTATTTTTGTGGAAAGTTATTAAAAGAAATCATCAGGAGGTATATTATGAAAAAAGCGATTTCTTTAATAGCGTCTTTTCTCTGCGCGCTTTCCTGCCTTACAATGGCGGGCTGCGGCAAGAAAAAAACAACGGAAGTGTATTTCCTTAATTTCAAGCCCGAATCCGCAACGGTTTATGAGGAGCTGGCAAAGAAATATGAGGAAGAAAAGGGCGTTAAGGTAAAGGTGGTAACCGCCGCCGCAAACGGCTACGAGCAGACCTTAAAGTCCGAAATTGCAAAATCCAACGCACCTACCATTTTCCAGATCAACGGACCTATCGGCTATGATTCCTGGAAAGACTACTGCCTTGATTTAAAGGACAGCAAGCTGTACGACATTTTGTCCGATAAATCACTTGCCATTAAGGACGGCAACGGCGTTTACGGTATTCCGTATGTTGTTGAGGGCTACGGAATTATATACAACAACGCCATTATGAAAAAGTATTTCGATTTAAAGGATAAAAAATCGACTCTAACCTCAGCCGAGCAAATAAACAATTTCGCGAAATTAAAAGAAGTAACCGAGGATATGTCCAAGCACCTAAAGGAATTGGGGCTCGAGGGCGTTTTCGCCTCTACCTCGCTTGCAAACGGCGAGGACTGGCGCTGGCAGACCCACCTTTTAAACGTTCCGCTTTATTATGAATTTGCCGAAAAGGAAAACGGCAAGGACGCAACACTCACAGGCCTTGCCGCAAAGGAGATCAAATTCAAGTATAAGGATAACTTTGAAAAGCTTTTTGACCTTTATATCAATAATTCCATTACCAAGCCCACCCTTTTAGGCTCAAAATCGGTTGCCGACTCAATGGCGGAGTTTGCGCTCGGCAAGGTTGCAATGATTCAGAACGGCAACTGGGCGTGGTCGCAGATTTCGGGCGTTTCGGGCAATACCGTTAAACGGGACGACATTAAAATGCTGCCGCTCTATACGGGAATTGACGGCGAAGAAAAGCAGGGTATCTGCATAGGCACCGAAAACTACCTTGCAATAAACAAAAAGGTAAGCAAGGAATTGCAGGATCAGTCGCTCGATTTCCTTTACTGGCTCTTTTCAAGCGATACAGGCAAACGCTATGTTACCGAAAAGCTGAATTTCATCACGCCGTTTACCACATTCTCACAAAACGAGCAGCCCGACGACCCTCTTGCAAAGGAAATTGTGCGCTATATGAACGATGACAGCCTTAACACCGTGCCGTGGATTTTCACCTCCTTCCCGAGTGAGGCTTACAAAAAGGAAGTGGGCAGCGCGCTGCTCGATTACGTTCAGGGCGATAAAAAGTGGGAGGATGTTGAAAAAAGCATAACCGAAAAATGGAAGAGTGAACGCGCCTAGATGAACAGAACGGTAAAACACTATTTTCCCATATTCGTGCTGCCTACGCTTATAGCGTTTATTATAGCCTTTGCGGTGCCGTTTGTAATGGGGCTTGTGCTTTCCTTTACCGAGTTCAGAACCGTAACCGACGCAACCTTTGTGGGCTTTTCAAACTATGTGCGCGCGTTTACCGACGATAAGCTGTTTATAAACGCTATGTGGTTTACCGTTAAATTTGCGGTAATATCGGTTATAGGCATAAATGTTTTCGCGTTTTTGCTGGCGCTGCTTTTCACAAAGGAGCTGCCCGGCACAAACTTTTTCCGCACCGTGTTTTTTATGCCGAATTTAATCGGCGGCATAGTGCTCGGCTATATTTGGCAGGTAATAATAAACGGCGTGCTTTATAAGTACGGCTACTCTATAACCTCAAGCCCGACCTACGGCTTTTGGGGACTTGTAATTCTTATGCACTGGCAAATGATAGGCTATATGATGATAATATATATAGCGGGAATACAGAATATCCCGGGGGATATTATAGAGGCGGCAAAGGTGGACGGTGCAAACTCGGTTACCACCCTTTTCAGAATTATAATACCGTCGGTCATGCCCTCTGTTACCATATGTCTGTTTTTAACCATAACAAATTCCTTTAAGCTTTTCGACCAAAACCTAGCCCTTACCGCCGGCACACCCGGCGACAGAACGCAGATGGTCGCGCTTGATATTTACAACACATTTTATTCAAGGAACGGCTACGAGGGCGTAGGACAGGCTAAAGCCGTCATATTCTTTATAATAGTGGCGGTTATAGCTCTGCTTCAGCTGCGCCTGACCCGCAGAAAAGAGGTTGAAAGCTGATTGAAAAGAAAAGTGCTTAATGCGGTTGCCTTTTTACTGCTTATCGCCCTTGCCGCCGCTTTTATTTTCCCGGTTGCCGTTGTGGCGGTGAATTCCTTTAAATCAAAGTTTTCCATTGCGGCGTCGCCTTTTACCGTTCCTATGGGAGCGGAGTTTGCCGGTTTTTCAAATTACACCACGGGTATTGAAACAACCGGCTTTCCCGTAGCTTTCGGCTGGTCGCTCTTTATAACCGTAGCCTCAATCGCACTTATCACCGTTTGCACCTCTATGTGCGCATGGTATATAGTGCGGGTAAAGGGTGTGTTTTCATCACTGTTTTACTATGCGCTCGTGTTTTCAATGATAGTGCCCTTTCAAATGGTAATGTTCACAATGTCGAAAACCGCGAATGTGTTAAGCCTTGATAACCCGATAGGGCTTGTGTTTATCTATTTAGGCTTCGGCGCGGGGCTTTCGGTATTCATGTATTCGGGCTTTATTAAAACCGTGCCGCTGGGAATTGAAGAGGCTGCCACTATTGACGGCTGCTCGCCGCTCGGCACATTCTGGCGGGTAGTATTTCCCATTTTAAAGCCCACGGCTATAACCGTTGCGATACTCAACACTATGTGGATATGGAACGACTATCTCCTGCCATACCTTGTTATCGGCAGAGATTATAAGACCATACCCATAGCCGTGCAATATTTAAAGGGCGGCTACGGCTCGGTTGATATGGGTGCTTTAATGGCAATGCTTGTGCTATCGGTCATTCCGGTAATCATTTTCTATCTTTCCATGCAAAAATATATCATCAAAGGGGTTGCGGCGGGTGCTGTTAAGGGGTAACGATACAAAATATCCGAGAGAGAGCGGAATACTTCTTCATATCACCTCGCTGCCGTCCCCCTACGGTATCGGCTCATTCGGCACCGCGGCTTACAGATTTGTCGATTTTCTTAAAAAAAGCGGTCAGACCTACTGGCAGCTGCTGCCGCTGTGTCCCGTCGGCAAGGGCAACTCGCCTTACAGCTCGGTGTGTTCCTTTGCCGGCGAGCCGCTTTTAATAGACCTTGACGAGCTTGTAAACGACGGGCTTTTATCACCCGCCGATATTCCGGAGGGTACATTTTCACAGAATGCGGATTATAAGCGCGCGCGGGAATTCAAGCTGCCGCTGATAAGACGCGCCGCGGAAAACTTCAACCGAAAGGATCGCGGCTTCCGCGACTTTCGCCGTGAAAACGCCTACTGGCTGCAGGATTATGCGCTGTTTACGGTAATAAAAGCGTCCGCACGCAATAAAAGCCTTTCAGAGCTTGACGACGGCATTAAATACCGTCTGCCGAACACCCTGAAAGCCTTTAAAGCCGCCCACGCGGAAGAAATTGCAATATGCGAAATTATTCAGTATTTCTTTTTTAAGCAATATATGAAGCTTAAAAATTACGCAAATACCGCGGGAATTAAAATAATCGGCGATATTCCGTTTTACATTCAACTGGACAGCGCGGACGTATGGAGCAACCCCGATTTGTTTAAGCTCGGGCGCGATATGACCCCAACTCAGGTGGCGGGCGTACCGCCCGATATTTTCTCGGAAACGGGTCAGCTTTGGGGCAACCCGATATATGACTGGGACGCTATGAAAGCCGACGGCTACGACTGGTGGAAAAAACGCCTTGCGCATAACGCGTGGCTGTACGATGTTATAAGAATAGACCATTTCCGCGCCTTTGCCGATTATTACACAATACCCTACGGCTCGGAAAACGCCAAAAGCGGAAAATGGGAAAAGGGCGCCGGGCTTGCCTTTTGGAACATGGTGAGGCCCGCGGTTTCGGCGGAAATTATCGCCGAGGATTTAGGCGGGGACACGCCAGAGGTGAAGAAACTCATTGAAGACACGGGCTTTCCCAACATGAAAATATTGCAGTTTGCATTTGACACTGACCTTGATAATCAGTTCCTGCCTAAAAACTACGATAAAAACTGTGTTTGCTACACCGGCACACACGATAACGACACAGTGCGCGGCTGGTTTGAAAAGGCAACGCAAAAGGAAAAAATAATGTTTTCGGGCACTGTGCCCGCCGATAAAAGCTGCTCGGCGGTACTGAGCCTTATTGCCGCAGGTATGCGCTCGCGCGCGCGAATGGTGATAATACCCATGCAGGACTGGCTGCAGCTTGATTCCTCCGCCCGAATGAACACCCCCGGCGTACCCTACGGCAACTGGGAGTGGCGAATGAGCGGCGATGATATAACCGACGAGCTTATAAGCACGGTAAAACGGCTCTCCGGCGGGAGAAACGGAGGCTGATTTAATGCGGAATTCGGAACAAAAAAATGCAGCGTTACCGCCGCAAAAACAAATTTTAGGGTTTATCGACAGACTGAAGGCGAGAAAGAGTGCGCTCTTTCCCGCCTTTCTATCATCTGCGCTTTAAAGTGCAGAAAAAACAGCAGTTCCTTTTTTCTTAAGCCACAAATAAATAAGAACAGACAAAATCAAATTAATTGCGGCAACAGCCAGCAAAAACTGCACCGCGCCGAGCTTGTAGCCCACCATAAAGAACAGTGCGCAATAGATTACGGTATAAATAAATCCTCCGAGCATTGCTATCATCACTCCGCCGCTCTGCTTTATCGGAGTTATTTCGCTCGTCCAGTTAAGGTTGGGCATTTTAAGCCCTACAAACAAATCGAAAAGCGCCAAAAGCAGGACAAATGTAAGCGCCGAGACAAACGCCGCGGCAAATTGCAGGGGAGTGAACATAAACGCCGCGCAAAGCATACAAATTATAACCGGCACGCCCGTTAAAATAAGCTGCATATTAAGCTTTGCCCTTAATACGTCAAGCGGCTTTACCGGCAGCGACTGCAGGGTCCAAAGCGATTTACCCTCAAGAGAAATTGAGGGCGCCGCCGTATCGTTCATTGAGGCAACAGCGCACACCGCCGTAAACAGCACTACAGCCGCGCTGCCCGAATTTTTGCCGAAAAGCTCGTTCATTACAAGCATAAGCGTATTGCCCTTTATAAGCAGAGCTATGCCCAAAACCGGCAACAGCAAAATTCCCAGTCCGCAATTAAGCATATAATTGGGGCTTGATACGAACCGTGCAAACTCCTTGTGTAAAAGCGCCGATTGTACACTCCTTTTCCGAGCGACGGTCTCGTGGTACTTTTTCTTTGCCGTTTTGCCCGTGGCGGTTGCAATTTTCAAAAAGCTGCGGGAAATAAGCACCCACATAAGCGCAAACAGCAGCAAAACAACTGCCGCCACAATAAGCATTGCAGTAAAATCGCCCGTTCCCACTTTGCCGAAAAGGTAAATGGGGTATGCCGAGCCTTTTATCCTATCGCCGTATTTCGCGGCGTTCATTATTAGATTGCTTATAATATCCTGCGCCTTAAAGCAGACAAAATAATAAGCCCCGAAAAACAGCAGCGATACTATTACGGTAATAAAGCTTTTGTTTTTAAGCTTTAGGCTGATTTTCGCCACCACCCAGCCAAGCGCACTTGAAACGGTAAGCACAAAAACCGAAATTAAAAGCACAAGCAAAACGCAGCCGATAACGGCAGGCAGGCTGTGCGACGCGATTATAAGATAAACCGCCGCCGCGGGAATTATTACAACACCCGAATACATAAGCCCCATAAGGTAGACCCCGAGCAGGCGGGAAACCATAATAGTGCCCACGGGTATGGGCATAGATAAAAGCAGGTCGTTATCCTTTGCGAGGTAAAGCCCCGAATAGGTATTGAAAACGCTGCCGAAAGCACCGAGAAGTATTGCAAGCAAGCTCATTATCGCAAAATAGAGCCAGCCGAGCCCCGCTGCCGAAAGCGGCTTGCAAAGCGCAACCGACAAAAAGGTGAACATTCCGCCGAGAATACCGACCATTAAAATTACAAACAGCACTATATAGCCCGTAATTGCCGCTTTGGAACGGGCTTTGTTTTTCTTAGCGTCGTAAAAATAGCTGCGGAATATTTCGGTAAGCTGCTTTTTAAGAAGTATTTTAACCATACTCAATCCTCCAGCTCAAGGAATACCTGCTCAAGGGATTCATCGCCCTTTACTTCTTCCATTGTGCCCGAGCGTATAAGCCTGCCCGCCTTTATAATGGCAACCTTATCGCAAAGCTTTTCGGCGACCTCCAAAACGTGGGTCGAGAAGAATATTGCGCCGCCCTTATCGCATTCCTCGCGCATCATTTTCTTAAGGATATGCGCGGCTTTCGGGTCAAGCCCCACAAAGGGTTCATCCATTATTATAAGCCTCGGGGTGTGCAGCCATGCCGCTATTATTGCAAGCTTTTGCTTCATTCCGTGGGAGTAGGCGGCAATAGGCTCTGCAAGGCTTTCGGTCAGCTCAAAGGTATCGGCATATTTCCTGATGCGTTCGGCGCGCTCCTCTGCGCCGACACCGAAAATATCAGCTATGAAATTAAGGTATTTGATTCCGCTCATAAAATCGTACAAATCCGGGTTATCGGGAATATAGGCAATATCTTTTTTACATTCAAGCGGTTGCTCCTTTATGGATCTTCCGTTTATGTATATCTCGCCCGAGTCAAATTGCAAAATTCCCGCAACGGATTTAAGCGTGGTTGTTTTCCCCGCGCCGTTATGACCTATAAAGCCGTAAATTTCGCCGGGGGCTATGTGCAGGCTTAAATCGTCCACGGCTTTTTTATCACCGTATACTTTAGTAAGATTTTCAATTTTAAGCATAAATCTCTCCTCCTGTGTATCTTTCATTATATGACCGCCCGCCGCATTTTTCAAGTCGGTGTTAAGCTTTTGTATGGTTTTCATTTATGTGTTAAAATGATGCGGGCTGATAAAAAGAGAAGTTAACTTCCAAATACGGTATAATGTTTTCACCACAAAATCAAATATCGAAAGGAAGTAACTTCACATGAATATAATAACACAAGAAGCTAAGAAAAAGCAAGCAGTAGTAAAATCCGGTCGGCGTTTTGTATTGTCATTGGATATGCTTTATGTTATAATTATAAGGCAATTATTATCAGAAAGGCAAATGTTTATGATCACTGTCGGAAATGCGGAGCTTAAGGACGCGGAGCGGCTTTTGGAAATATACGATTATTATGTGAAGAACACGGCGATAACCTTTGAATATACAACGCCGACAATAGAAGAATTTCGCGGCAGAATGGAAAAAACCATGCAGAAATACCCGTATTTGGTGGCGTTAAAGGACGGGGTTATTGCAGGATATGCCTATGCGGGCGCGTTCGTCGGCAGGGCGGCTTACGATTGGTCGTGCGAGACCTCTATCTATCTTGATAAAAATGCCCGCAGGTGCGGAATCGGAAAAACGCTCTATGCGGCGCTGGAAAAAGAGCTTAAGAAGATGGGTATTCTTAATATGTACGCCTGTATCGGATATCCCGATAACGAGGACGAATACCTGACTAAAAACAGCGCCGAATTTCACAGCCATATCGGTTTTGTGCAGGTTGGCGAATTTCATAAATGCGGCTATAAGTTCGGGCGTTGGTACAATATGATTTGGATGGAAAAAATCATAGGCGAGCAAAAAAAAGATCAAGCACCGGTTATCGGCTTTAAAGGCGCATTGTAATTAAAAAACGGACTGTCGTGAAAAACAACAGCCCGTTTTTTTAAACTCATTCGATATTTGTAACGTTGCTCATATCATAAAGCCCGGCGGGCTTTCCGTAAAGGAATTTTGCCGCCTTAACTGCGCCCACAGCGAAAATTTCGCGCGACTGCGCGGTGTGGGAAAGGGTTATAACTTCATCGTGCCCCGCAAAAATAACCTCGTGCTCGCCGACTATCGTGCCGCCGCGCACCGAGTGTATGCCAATCTCATTTTTCGGGCGTTTGCGCCTTACCGAGTGGCGGTCATACTCATAATTCAACGTGTCGCCGAAAACCGAGTTGATGCCGTTCGCAAGCATTATTGCCGTGCCCGAGGGCGCGTCCAGCTTTTGGTTATGGTGCTTTTCTATTATTTCAATATCAAAGCCGTCGCCGAGTACCTTTGCGGCTTTTTTTGCAAGCGCCGCCACAAGGTTTATGCCGAGCGACATATTAAATGTAAAAAATATCGGTATTTTTTTCGCCGTCGCGCGTATTTTTTCGGTCTGTGAATTATCATAGCCTGTGGTGGCAATAACTACGGGAATATTGTTTTTTACGGCGTATTCAAGCATAGGCTCCAGCATTGAGGGGTGGGAAAAATCGATTATCATATCAGCTTTAACGTTTATATCGCCGAAGGAAGAAAAAATAGGAAATTTTTCACCGTTATTGATTTTGTCAACCCCCGCGACGACCGAAATATCGCTGTCGGCAGCCGCAGTGCTTGCCACAAAGCCGCCCATTCTGCCCGACGCCCCGCATAATATTACTTTTATCATATGTATTTCACTTCCGCTTTTTAATTGCACCCGACAGGTAAAAGCCTATCGGGTGCAGTGGTTTTGTTTTTTATTTAAGGCAGCCGCACTCAATAAGCTTTTCGCGGAGCTTCTCGCGCGCCGCACTCTCCATAGGATAAAGCGGCAGGCGGCAGGGACCCGCTTCAAGCCCTAACATATTCATAGCCTCTTTTACGGGAATGGGGTTGACATCGCTGAAAAGCGCGTTCATAAGCCCCACATACTTTATTTGCATTTCTGCGGCGGCTTTTGTGTGCCCCTCAAGGTATTCGGAGCACATCTTATGCATAACCCCCGGCAGAAAGTTTGAAAGTACCGAAATAACGCCTATTCCGCCGAGTGACATCATAGCTACGGCTTGGTCGTCATTGCCTGAATAAACATCAAGATCGTCCCCGCAGAGATAGCGGGTCTTCGCAACCGAGGACAGATCGCCGTTAGCTTCCTTGGTGGCTACTATATTCGGGTGCTTTGAAAGCTCCTTGTAGGTTTCGGGCTTAATTGCAACCCCCGTGCGCGAGGGCACGTTATAAAGAATTATCGGCTTATTAACGCGGTCGGCAATGTAGTTATAGTGCGCCACAAGCCCGCGCTGCGAGGTCTTGTTGTAATACGGCGTTACCATAAGAAAAGCGTCGGCGCCCGCCTTTTCGGCGTCCTCGCAAAGCCCTACGGAATACACCGTGTCGTTGCTGCCCGTGCCCGCAATAAGCGGCACTCTGCCTGCGTTTACTCTTGCGGCGGTCTCAATAACTTTAACGTGCTCATCATAATTAAGCGTGGATTTTTCGCCCGTAGTACCACAGATAACAAGCGCGTCGATTCCGCCCTTTACCTGCTCGTCAACAAGCGTTTCAAGGCGCTCAAAATTTACGCTGCCGTCTGCTTTCATAGGGGTGATAAGTGCCGTGGCTGCTCCCGTGAATATGCGTTTTTTCATAAAAGACCACTCCGTTTCTTACAAAATCAGTCCATATAACCCTTTGCACACAGTAATTCGGCTAAAAGCACCGCACCGCCCGCCGCGCCGCGCAGGGTATTGTGCGATACGCAGACAAACTTATAATCGTACTGCGTATCCTCGCGCAAACGCCCGACGGATATTGCCATACCGCCCTCGGAATCTCTGCAAAGCTTGGTTTGCGGCATATCGTCCTCGGTGTAATAATGTAAAAATTGCTTGGGCGCGTGCGGCAGGGAGAGCGCTTGCGGCTCGCCCGAATAGTTAGCCCATATTTCAAGTATTTCTTCTTTTGTGGGCTTCTTTTTGAAATCAACGAAAACCGAGGCTAAGTGACCGTCCGATACCGGCACGCGAATACACTGCGCGGTGAATTTCGGGCTTTCTGCCGGTACTATTTCGCCGTTTTCTATCTTGCCCCAAATTTTAAGCGGCTCTTTTTCGCTCTTTTCTTCCTCGCCGCCGATAAAGGGGATAACGTTATCTATCATTTCGGGCCAATGCTCAAAGGTCTTGCCCGCGCCCGAAATTGCCTGATAGGTGGAAACCAGCACCCTTTCAACGCCGAATTTTTCATCAAGCGGGTAAAGGGCGGGCACATAGCTTTGCAGCGAGCAGTTTGATTTTACCGCAATAAAGCCGCGCTTTGTGCCGAGGCGCTTTCTCTGCGCGGGTATTATTTCAAGGTGCCCGGCGTTGATTTCGGGTATTATCATAGGCACGTCGGGCGTGAATCTGTGTGCGCTGTTGTTTGAAACAACGGGGCACTCATGCTTTGCGTATTTTTCTTCAAGCGCCTTTATTTCGTCCTTTTTCATATTAACGGCGCAGAAAACAAAATCTACCCGTTCGGTTATTTTATCAATATCACGCTCGGCGTCAAAAACGGTCATATCCCGTAAATTCTCGGGTATAGGCTCCTTCATTGCCCAGCGGCTGCCTATTGCGTCGGTATATTTTTTATCGGCCGAATTTGCGCTTGCGGCAAGCGCGGTCACATTGAACCACGGGTGATTATGCAGCAGCAGCGCAAAGCGCTGACCTACCATTCCTGTAGCGCCGATTATACCGACATTGTACTTTTTCATTTGAAAACACATTCCTTCTGAAGACATTTTTAAAATTCAATCTTGAATTATATTGCCCTATGCAATATAATTAACTATAACATTACGGATAATGTTTGTCAATTTATTTTATGCCGAAATATCAAAGAAGTTGTGGATTATTTTATGAAAACAAGTGATTTTTATTACGACCTGCCCGAGGAGCTTATAGCGCAAACGCCCGTTGAGCCGAGAAATTCTTCAAGGCTTATGGTGTTGCCGCGAAACGGCGGGAAAATAGAGCATAAGCATTTTTACGATCTGCCCGAATTTTTAAAGCCGGGCGACTGCCTTGTGCTTAATAACACCCGCGTTTTACCCGCGCGGCTTTACGGCACGCGGGAGGATACCGGCGCGGTGGTGGAATTTGTGCTTTTACGGCAACACGGCAATAAGCTTTGGGAGTGCCTTGCGGGTCCCGGCAAAAAGGCTAAAACGGGCTATAAATTCAGGTTTTCCGATAAGCTGACGGCGACCGTGACCGACGTTTTGGAGGACGGCAACCGCATGCTGGAATTTGCCTGCGAGGGCGATTTTTTCGCGGTGCTGGACGGGGTAGGGCAAATGCCCCTGCCGCCGTATATAAAAGAAAAGCTAAAGGATAAAGAGCGCTACCAGACGGTATATTCAAAGGACGCAGGCTCTGCCGCCGCGCCTACCGCGGGGCTGCACTTTACAAAGGAAATGCTTAAAAGCATTAAGGATATGGGCGTAAATATAGCCTATGTTACTTTGCATGTGGGGCTCGGCACTTTCAGACCCGTTAAGGTAGAGGATGTAACGCAGCACAAAATGCACACCGAGCATTATTACATACCCGAGGAAGCGGCGAAAACCATAAACGATACCCGCAAAAACGGTGGCAGGGTAATATGCGTAGGCACTACATCCTGCCGCACGGTTGAAAGCTGCGCGAAGAAATACGGCGAGATAAAGGAGTGCTCGGGGGATACCGATATTTTTATTTACCCCGGCTTTGAATTTAAGTGTATGGATGGGCTTATAACCAATTTCCACCTGCCCGAAAGCACGCTTATAATGCTGGTCTCCGCCTTTGCGGGATACGATAATATAATGAATGCCTACAATATTGCCGTTAAAGAAAAATACCGCTTTTTCAGCTTCGGCGACGCAATGCTGATTTTATAAAATAATAAGGGAATAGATTTATGTACAAACTTTTAAAACAAGAGGGCAGCGCGCGGCGCGCCGAATTTACAACCAACAGGGGCACCGTTCAGACCCCCGCGTTTATGAACGTGGCAACCGCCGCGGCAATTAAAGGCGCGGTTTCCGCCGGGGACTTAAAAACTCTCGGCTGCCAGATAATGCTTTCAAATACCTACCATTTGCACGTCCGCCCGGGCGATGAGGTCATACGCGGCTGCGGCGGTCTTCATAAGTTTACAACATGGGACGGACTTATTTTAACCGATTCGGGCGGGTTTCAGGTGTTTTCGCTTGCAACTCTCCGCCATATAACCGAAGAGGGGGTTACCTTTGCTTCACATGTGGATGGCAGGCGGATATTTATGGGCCCTGAGGAAAGTATGACAATACAGTCAAACTTAGGTTCTACAATCGCAATGGCGTTTGATGAATGTGTGGAAAACCCCGCCGAGTATTCATACTCCAAGGCCTCCTGCGAGCGCACCGCGCGCTGGCTTGCGCGCTGCAAAAAGAAAATGGCAGAATTGAACGCAATGCCGGGAACGGTAAACCCCGGGCAAATGCTTTTCGGAATAAATCAGGGCTGCACCTACACCGATCTGCGGGTCGAGCATATGAAAAAAATAGCCGAATTAGAGCTTGACGGCTACGCAATAGGCGGGCTTGCCGTGGGCGAGCCTACCGAGGTTATGTACGATATAATCGATAACGTAACGCCGCACATGCCGCAAAATAAAATACGCTATTTAATGGGCGTGGGAACGCCCGCGAATATACTCAACGCCGTGGAACGCGGGGTCGATTTGTTTGACTGCGTAATGCCGAGCCGCAACGCGCGCCACGGGCATTTGTTTACTTCAAAGGGAATTATAAACCTCAACAATAAAAAATATGAGTACGATATGTCCCCGATAGACGAAAACTGCGGCTGCCCTGTTTGCAGCAGGTACAGCAAGGCATATATCAGGCATTTGCTTAAAAGCCAGGAAATGCTTTCGCAAAGGCTTACGGTTATGCATAATCTGTGGTTTTACAATCATCTTATGGAGGATATAAGAAACGCGCTTGATAACGGCCGCTTTGCCGAATTCAAGCGCGAAAAGGAAGAAATACTGTCGACGAGAATATAATAAAAGGCATTTAAATTTAAAATACCCCTGCAGGCAAAAATGATGTGTAGGGGCTGTAAAAAACAACCGAAAAAAAGAGGATAAATACACATAGAATATAGATTTTAAGGTGCGAAAATCAAGGTTCTTCTCCAAATTATGTGTAAAGTCCAAGGTACGGTACAAAAAAGCAAAGCAATGAATGGCGCGAAAGGCGAAAATCGCCTTAAGAGTTAAATACATAAATTAAGCGCATATAAATCTTAAAATAAAATCTGTCTTTGAATTCCGAATTCAGCATTCCGAATCCCGCATTAAAAAAATGTTTACCGCCGAAAATTTATCCGACAAAAGCTCCCACTCGTTTTGAAGTGCCGTCGGTTTTTCATCGGTTTCTTTGGCGGGGAAAGTAATAATTGCTTTGTCTTCGCAAACGACTTTGTAAAATGTGCCGCCGAGCCTTCTTATCAGCAGCTTTTGCGTATTGTAAAGCACGATACCCGCAAGGTGAATATTAATTGTATTTTTATCGGCGGATATTAAAATACTGCCGTCCTCTGTGCAATTATCCGCCGAAAGCAGTAAAAGTGCGGTTAATGCCTTTCGGTTTATAAGAAAAGCTCCGCCGCCCGACAGCCCGACTGATAACCGTTTGCCCCTTTGCAGCAGTATAATGATTGCAGCGCCCAAAAGCGAATCGGCGTATTTTAAAATATCAAGCGGCGAGCTTTCACCCTCTGAGCTCATCGCCTCACACAGCATGATTTTTTTAAGCTGTAAAAGCAGCTTTTCCGTGTTCCGCCCGCGCAGAATTCCTCTTTGAATGTGAAGCCGCAGCGCAGCTAAATACCGCTCGCGCAGCTTTGACAAATATATCATATTGCAACCTCCGCATATGAGGTTATTATGCCAAAATATATAAAAAATAAAAAAATTGTTAAATATTAAACAAATAGCTTGAAAAAGCTTGTCAAATGGGTTAAAATAGAAAATGTAAATTATTAAGGAGGTTTTTCCAATGGTAAAAGTTGCTATTAATGGTTTCGGCCGTATAGGCCGTCTCGCTTTCCGTCAGATGTTCGGCGCAGAAGGCTATGAGGTTGTTGCTATAAACGATCTTACAAGCCCGGCTATGCTCGCTCACCTTCTCAAGTACGATTCCGCACAGGGTCGCTATGCTCTGGCTGACAAGGTTTCCGCAGGGGAAGACAGCATCACTGTTGACGGCAAGACCATAAAGATTTATGCTGAAAAGAACGCTGCGGATCTTCCGTGGGGTGAAATCGGTGTTGATGTAGTTCTTGAGTGCACCGGCTTCTACACCTCGAAGGATAAGGCTCAGGCTCATATCGACGCAGGCGCTAAAAAGGTTGTTATTTCCGCTCCGGCAGGTAAGGATCTTAAGACCATCGTTTACAGCGTTAACGAGAAGACTCTTGACGCAAACGACAAGATTATCTCCGCTGCTTCCTGCACCACCAACTGCCTGGCTCCGATGGCTGATACTCTTAACAAGTATGCTCCGATTCAGAGCGGTATCATGACCACCGTTCATGCCTTCACCGGCGATCAGATGGTTCTTGACGGCCCGCACAGAAAGGGCGACCTTCGCCGTGCACGCGCCGCTGCCGTTAACATCGTTCCGAACTCAACCGGCGCTGCAAAGGCTATCGGTCTTGTAATTCCGGAGCTTAACGGTAAGCTCATCGGCTCCGCTCAGCGTGTTCCGGTTCCGACCGGCTCTACCACCATTCTCGTTGCCGTTGTTAAGGGCAAGGATGTAACTGTTGATGGCATCAACGCCGCTATGAAGGCTGCTTCTTCAGCTTCCTTCGGCTACACCGAGGAGCCGCTTGTATCTTCCGATATTATCGGCATCACCTACGGTTCGCTGTTTGACGCTACCCAGACAATGGTTACCAAGATCGACGACGATACCTATCAGGTACAGGTTGTTTCCTGGTATGACAATGAAAACAGCTACACCAGCCAGATGGTTCGTACTATTAAATATTTCGCAGAGATCTGATAATAAAAATCTCCGCTCCGGCGCTCTCCGTTTTCCGGAGGGCGCCGGATTTTTCTTATAAAAGGACTTGATAAAATGAGCGGAAGCCGGGAGGATGTTTTCGATAAAATTATGCGTCTGCCGCTGTTTAAAAAAATTGAGCCGTTTTACAAAAGGCATAAGGAAGTGCTGCTGTATCTCTTCTTCGGCGGCGTGGTGACGGTTGTGAGCATCGGCTCATATCAGCTTGCCTGCGCTGTTTTCGGAATCGACGCGCTTATTTCAAATGTGATTTCATGGATATTGGCGGTGCTTACGGCGTATATCACAAGCAGAATATGGGTGTTCCGCAGCACGGCGGATACGAGGGGCGCCGTTATAAAGGAAATAATCAATTTCTTCGGCGGCAGAGCGGCGACGCTTGCGATTGAAGAGCTTATAATTTTGGTATTCGTAACATGGCTTCAATTCAACAGCCTTACCGTGAAGCTTGCGGCGCAGGTAATCGTTGTGCTTCTGAACTATGTTTTCAGCAAGCTTTGGATATTCAAATCAAACTAAAAATCCTGTCGGGACAGTATATTCCGTCCCACGGGATTCTGTTATTGAATTGTTCGCAATTTCGTCTTGAAAAAGCGGACTGAAAATGTTATATTTGTATTATTAAGTGTAATCCGAGGAGACGGGGAAATGTCCGAGAAAGAAACAAACGAGATTCTTGAGGAGCAGCGCCGCGCGCGTCAGGAATTTTTGGAGCTTAAAAAAATGCAGAGCGGGGAAATGGAAGCTCCGCCGAAGCCGAGCGAGGTTGCTATAGTTCCGAAAACACCGAAGGAAAAATGGGATAATTTTTGGTTTCAGTATAAATGGTATGTTGTTGCGATAACGGCTGTTACCGTTGTGCTGGCGGTGCTGATAACCCAGTGCGCCACAAGAACAAAATACGATATGGAGGTTGTGTATTTCACCTATACCGCGGCGCTTGACGAGCAGACGAACGCGGTGGCAAAATATATTGCCGGGTATGCTGAGGATGTGAACGGCGACGGCGAAATAAATATTCAGGTTGTCAACTGCAGCTTTAACGGAAAGTCGGGCGATACGCAGTACCGCTACACCATGATGACCAAGCTTCAGGCGATGATAGCCGGTGATCAAAATGCGATGCTGTTTATAACGGATGAGGATTCATATAAATATCTTGCCGATCTGTCGAACGGAGATGGGCTTTTTGATGGTGAGCCGTTTATGCTCGGAGAGGAATTCTACAAGGCAACCGAAACCGACAGCTACGGTAAGCTGCCCGAGGGACTGCGCATTGTCTGCCGCCGTGTGTCGGATACCGTCCTTGAAAGCAAAAAAGGCTCTGCCGATGCGCATACCAATGCCGAAAAAACGCTGGAAGCGATAAAGAGCGGCAAAAAGAATTAAGAGTCGGCTTTGATTCCGATTTAAAATAAATAAAGCTTCAATATACCGAATATTCCGCAAACGGCAGACCTGCGGGATATTCGGTTTTTTATAAATACAGCGCAGAAAAGTGCAAAAAAATATAAAAACTCCATTTGCAAAAGCGGGGAAAAGCTGTATACTGATAATTAATGTCTACTGAATAATTGCATTATCAAAAGCAATTATATAAAATCGAGTTAAAATCTCGATTTTATGGGTCAAAACCTTTGTTTTGACCGTCAGT
>CDYU01017150.1_pt1 | contig 20624 bp, 19 predicted proteins | sample 480701 | NCBI WGS metagenome assembly CDYU01 (sample SAMEA3182105, study PRJEB8094) | gut metagenome | biome: human; feature: gut; material: Stool; isolation source: human stools | place: Canada | collected 2013-02-26 | reverse complement strand
AATTATGTGATATAATATAATTTGAAAGATTTTATAGTAAAAAAAGCAATACATTGCTGTAAAAATTTTTAGGAGTGTTATTTATGAATAAGAATCTTAATCTTCAGGATGTTATACTCAACCAGATCAGAAAAGACAAGATAGCGTCAACTTTTATCCTTATGAACGGCTACCAGTTCAAAGGCGTTGTAAAGGGCTTTGACAGCTATGTTGTAGTTCTCGATTGCGAGGGCAAGCAGAACATAGTTTATAAGCATGCTATCTCAACTATCGTTCCGTCAAGATATATCAACGTTCTTGACGCCGCAGGCAATTCAGATATTTAAGAGGGCAGTAAAAAATGAATTCTCTGACCGTTAAAATACTTACCGGTCTGCTTTCTGTGCTGATAATCACAACTATCGGCAGTCAGATATACAGTGCACTTACAGAGCGTCATGATACCGAGGAAGCTGTGCTTGTTACTATCAATGAGGATATTGCTTTTAAGGGCGTTATAATCAGAGATGAAAAGGTGGTCACCTATGACGGCGGCGGAGTTTTGGATTATACCTATTCCGACGGCAGTAAAATATCTGTTGGCAATACCATAGCGTCAGTTTATTCTTCTGAGGACGCTGTTACAGCGAAAAACAAGATAAAGATACTTGAAAGCGAGATAGCCGCCCTTGAAAGAGCACAAAATCCGGGTACAACGAATTATGTTCAGCCTGAAACGCTCAAAAGCAAGATAGATAAGGAATATAAGGAGCTTCTCTCATATTCTTCTCAGGATAATTTTTCTGAGTTTGCAAAAACAAGAGAGGATATGTCCCTTGTGATGAATATTTATAATATCGTCACAAAGACCGAGCAGAGCTATGACGAAAGGATAAGCCAGCTTCAGGCGAAAGTCAAGGAGTTGGAGGAACAGACCTCAGGCTCAGGAAAAACGATCACTGCTGACGAAACAGGCTATTTTGTTTCCTATGCAGACGGCTATGAGAGCGAGCTTACTATGGAGAACGCTTCCCAGCTCACTGACAAGGATATCCAAAAGGTCATCGACCAGCCTAGTAAGGACGCACCGAACGCCATTGGCAAAATGTTTTCCGACTATTCATGCAGGATAGCAGGGATCATGGAAAACGATAAAAGGATAACAGAGGGCGCATGGCTCAGAATGACGCTCAGTACCACAAAAAACATCTATGACGTTCATGTGGAGTCTGTTAAGCCTTGTGAGGACGATGAGAACAAAGTGGTCGTCGTGCTTTCCTGTGACAGACTTGACGAAGCTCTTGTTGAGTCAAGAGTGCAGTCTGCGGAGCTTATCTTCGACGAGTATCAGGGTCTTAAAGTTCCAAGAAGTGCGATACGTTTTCAGGGCGATCAGAAGGGCGTTTATGTGATACTCGGCAAGGACGTTACCTTTAAGAAGATCAATGTTATTTATGAGGGCGATGATTATGTGCTCTCTGAAAATACCTCAAACGAGGATTATCTGCTGCTTTACGATCAAATTTTGTTAGAGGTGGTATCAGATGAAGATGTGCAGCAAAGTAGATCAGACAGCAACGCTGTCACCTCAGGATAATTATTTTCCGGAGGTTCTTGAAAACTGTAAGGAAATATGTTATAATGTAGAGAACGCCAAAGCAAAATGGCGTAAGCCTGACGAAGAAGTCAGGATAATGGCTGTCACAAAGACAGTGCCGCCTGAAAAGGTGAATTTCGCTGTGGCTCAGGGCTTTAAGCTGCTGGGCGAAAACAGGGTGCAGGAGTTTCTTTCCAAGAAGGAAGCTTACGATAAAAGTGCAGAAGTGCAGTTTATCGGACATTTGCAGACCAATAAGGTGAAATATATAATCAATGACGTTACTCTGATACAGTCTGTCGATAACCTGAAGCTTGCTCATGAGATAAGCAGGCTTGCAGTGAAGAATAATAAAACTATGAACGTCCTTGTGGAAATAAATATAGGCGACGAGGCTACTAAAAGCGGCGTTTCCGCTGAAATGGCTGAGGAGCTTGTAAGACAGACAGCGCAGCTGCCTAACGTTTCCGTAAAGGGACTTATGGCTATCCCTCCTGTTGGCTCAGGGGAGGACGTTTTTGAAAAAATGCACGGTATCTTTCTTAGTGTAAAGGAAAAGGATATACCGAACGTGTCTATGGATATTCTCTCAATGGGAATGTCTGGGGACTATGAGCTTGCCATAAAGCATGGCTCAAATTTGGTGAGGATCGGAACAAAGCTTTTCGGAGCTAGAAAATATTTGGAGGATTAAAAATGGGTGCAATGCAGAAATTAAAAAATCTCTTTGTAGGCGAAGATGAACTTGAGCAGGAGGACGCAATGTATCAGCAGCCGATGTATGAGAATAAAACAGAATACAACGAAGCACCAAAGAACACAGGTGCATATGGCAATAACGCACGTCCGGTAAGAATGGAGCAAACCACGACTTTGCAGATAGTTCTTGCAAGACCAAACGATTTTTCTGAGGTCAAGTCTATCGGCGGCGATATAAATGAGGGAAAGACAGTTCTTCTTAACCTGGAAACTGTCAAGAGCGAGGACGCAAAGAGAATACTTGACTTTATCTCAGGCGTTGCGTATGCAAATGGTGCAGACATCAAGATGATGGCTCAGAAAACTTTCGCTATCATGCCTAGAAACGTTGGCTTCTCAGGAGTTGACCTTATGAGTGAGCTTGAAAATAACGGCTATAGCTTCTAAAAATGGCTCGTGCTAAATATCAGTTTTTGCCCGACCTGTCTGAGGACGATATCCGTCTGTTAGACAGAGTGTCCGATTGGATAATGGCGGCTGATGAAAAGTATATAACAAAGTTTTCTGCGTTTCTCGATGAAAGGCAGTGTCTGCTGTGTGAAAAACTCATGGCGTCTGTGAAATATGAGAATTATAGGCTTTGGGGCGGATATGAAAACGCCGCAAGGCGTATGTTGTGTGTCTATCCTGAATATGGCGAGGCAGAAAGTGAGGATTTTCCTATCACCGCAATTACACTGCTGTATCGCAAAGAGGATAAAATAACTCACAGAGATATCCTAGGCTCGCTTATGGGACTAAGAATAAAAAGAGACAGCGTTGGCGACATTCTTGTGGGAGAGGGAAAGTCAGCGGTGTTCCTGCGTTCTTCTGTGGCAGGCGAGGTTACAAGCGCCCTGACGAAGGTCGGCAGAGCAGGAGTAAAGCTACAGGAGGGCTATGACGGCAGTATACATATTGAGCAGAAAACTCAGGAAATAAGCGGTACTGTGGCTTCCATGCGTGCAGATTGTATCTTAAGTCTTGCAGCAAGGATATCACGAGAAAAGTCAGCACAGCTTATAAAAAACGTGGGCATCGAAATAGACCATATGCCGAAAAATTCACCGAAAATACCTCTTGAAGAGGGCTGTACATTTTCAGTGAGAGGATACGGAAAATTCAAGCTGCTTTCAGTTGACGGCACAACTAAAAAAGACAGAATACATATAACTTTAAATAAATTTGTGTAAAGATCACGGAGGTCCTAGTATGTTAAATCCAAATAATATTAAAGGAAAAACTTTTGATACCGAGAAAAACGGTTATTCAAAAGAAGACGTAAAAGAATTTCTCGGGCAGGTAGCCGAGGATTATGCCGAAGTAGTAAAGGCAAATCAGGATACCGAAGCTAAGATAATCAAGCTCGTTGAGAAGATAAACGAGTACAGAGAGGACGAGGAGGCTATCCAGCAGGCTCTTGTCGTGGCTCAGAAAGAGTCAAATAAGATACTTACTGAGGCCAAAACTCAAGCTCACGATATGATCGAATCTGCCAAAACAGAGCAGGTAAGACTCGCAGAGCAGAGTGCCTCTGAGTGTGAGAGAATAGTTAAGGAGCATAAGGAAAAGTGCGCTGAGCTTATCAGAACTAATACCGAGATAACAGAAAAGAAGATAAATGAAGTAAGAGCCGCTTATGACGAGGAGCTTGCTAAGTTTGAAAACCTCAAGGCTGAGGTAACTCAGTTCAAGGCTGACCTTACTCAGCTTTATAACAAGCAGATAAGACTTATTATGGAAATTCCTGCTTCCGAGCCTGCCGAGGATACAGCAGAGGAGTATGAGGAAGAAGAAACCGTCGAGGAAACTCAGGAAGCTGCAGAGGAGCAGGCAGAGGAAACAGCTGAGCCGGAGGGAGCTGTTGAGACTGAATCTGCACCTGTTACTGACAGTGAGCACGTTGAGAAGATACTTAACACTGGTTCTTTCGACCCTGTTATACCAAAGACAGCTCCTGCTGAGCTTAAGTTTGGAAAAAATAACTAATTTAAAGGCTCTGTTTTTCGCAGAGCCTTACTGTTCATAAATGGAGTAGGGAATAGATGTTTGTAATTTCGCTTGTTATCATGGCAGTTCTCGTTGCCGCCGACCAGCTCATAAAGCTTGCCGTGACAAATAACCTGCCGTTGAATGGTCAGCCTGTGGAGGTCATAAAGTTCGGTAGCTTTAAGGTGTTCAGCCTGACCCATATAAGAAACACAGGAGCAGCATGGAGCATGATGTCAGGAAAGACCTGGTTTCTTATCGGTCTGCCTGTTGTCGTACTGATTGTGGCGGTGATCTATATGTATAAGATACGCAAAGGCTCAAAGCTGGAGCTTGTGTCGCTGGCTATGGTGCTTGCAGGCGGTATCGGCAACCTTATCGACAGAATAAGGGTAAAAGAAGTTGTGGACTATATCAAGTTCGAGCCTATCAATTTCCCTATTTTCAACTTTGCGGATATCTGTATCGTTATCGGCGGAATCTTGTTCGTCATCTGTTTTTGCTTTTTGGACGAAAAGAAAAAGCCGATCCGTGACGATATAAAGGTCAAAGACGAAAATGACAAAGCTTGATTTTATTGTAACTGCTGAGCAAACAGGCGAGCGTATCGACAGATTTTTGTCAGCGCAGGATACAGGTCTTACACGTTCCGCTGTGCAGAAGCTTATCGAGGATGGTGGCGTCACAGTTGGAGGCAAAAAAGTATCAAAAAATTATAAGCTGCATAATGGTGACAGCGTTGGGATAATTATTCCCGACCCTGTGGAGCTTGACGTCAAGCCACAGGATATCCCCGTGGAAATAGTCTATGAGGACAGCGAGCTGCTTGTGGTGAATAAACCTAAAGGCATGGTGGTGCATCCAGCCGCAGGCAATCCCGATGGCACTTTGGTGAACGCATTGCTTTATCATTGTCAGGGCAGGCTTTCTTCAATAAACGGCGTCATTCGCCCTGGGATAGTCCATAGGATAGACAAAAATACAAGCGGTCTGCTGATCGTTGCCAAGACCGACAGCGCACATAACTTTCTTGCGGCTCAGATAAAAGAGCATAGCTTTACAAGAGAGTATGAAGCTGTACTCACAGGCGGTCGCCTAAAGACCCCTACCGGCACAGTTGACGCACCTATCGGCAGAAGCAAATATGACAGAAAGAAAATGTGCGTGACAGAGCAAAACTCCAAGCACGCAGTTACCCATTATGAGGTGCTGGAGGAGTTAGGTCAGTATTCGCTGGTGAAATTCCGCCTTGAAACAGGCCGAACCCACCAGATAAGAGTACATTCCGCCTATATCGGTCACCCTGTCTACGGCGACGATGTTTACGGCAAAGCTGTAAAGGGAATCGAGGGGCAGTGCCTCCACGCAAAGAAAATTGGTTTTATACACCCTGCGACCAAGGAATATATGGAGTTCGACAGCGACCTGCCCGACTATTTTCAGGCGGTGCTGAAAAAACTCAGAGCAGGGAATTGACCCACGGAAGTGATTTTATGTTTGAAGATATATCAAAAGTCCTGCTTATAACGGATATGGACGGAACTTTTCTCCCTGCAAGCAAGATACCTACCCCGAAAACTCTCGCCGCTGTCAAGCGTTTTGAAGAGGCTGGGGGCAGATTCTCTATCGCTACAGGCAGAGCCATTCAGGCGGCTAGACAGTATTTTGACATGGTGAATGTGAATTGTCCTATCATAATGTCAAACGGTGGAATGGTCTATGATATCCATACGAAAGAGCAGATATATAACGTCTTTCTGCCAAGCTTTGCGGCGGATATCGTCAAGGAGATACTTGCCGATAATCCTTATGTTGGCTGTGAAGTGCTTACTGTCAACGAGGTCTATGTGCCAAGCATGACCCCTATGGAAAAGCGTCATAACGAGATCTGTAAGCTCATTCCCGTTCAGTGTGCCGTTGATGAGATACCTGACAAGAACTGGTATAAGGTGCTTTTTGCAGTTGAGCCTGAGCGTATGGACGAGCTTATAAACTATGTGGCAAAAAAAGGCTACAAAGGAGTAGATTTTGTGCGTTCAAGTATCGAGTATTACGAGATACTTCCACAGAATATATCAAAAGGTACGGCTCTTGAGGAGCTGAGAAAAGCTTGTGGCATGGATGATTTTACTTTCGTGGCAGCAGGCGACTATAATAATGATATTGAACTTCTTCAAGCGGCTGACGTGGCATATTGCCCGTCAAATGCGGCAGAGGAGGTCAAAAAGGTTGCGGATAAGGTCTTTGAGCAGTCCTGCGAGGAGGATTTTATTGCCGCAGTCATAGATGAAATTTTTGAAAAACTGAAGAAATAATATTTTTTTGGAGGTCAAAAGTATGGACGAAACATTAAAGAAACAGCTTGAGATCACAGCCTGCAAGGTTCGTCTTGGAATACTCGAGGGAGTATTCAACGCAAAGTCGGGTCATCCGGGCGGATCGCTCTCTATAGCAGATCTGCTCACTTATCTCTATTTTGCCAAGATGAACGTATATCCTGATAAGCCGGAAGAGCCTGAGAGAGATAGACTCGTGCTTTCAAAGGGTCACACAGCACCTGCACTCTATGCAACTCTTGCAGAAAAAGGCTTTTTTCCAAAGGAGGAGCTGAAGTCCCTCAGACATATCGGTGCAATGCTTCAGGGTCACCCTTGTATCTCTATCCCTGGCGTAGATATGTCCTCTGGATCCCTTGGACAGGGCATTTCTGTTGCCTGTGGTATGGCGCTTTCAGGAAAGCTCACAAGCGATACCTATAAGGTGTATACTATCCTTGGCGACGGCGAGATCGAAGAGGGTCAGGTTTGGGAGGCTGCAATGTTCGCCGCTCATTATAAGCTTGATAACCTCGTTGCTGTTGTGGATAATAACGGACTTCAGATCGACGGAAAGATAGAGGACGTAATGTCTCCATATCCTATCGTTGACAAGTTTGCAGCATTTGGTTGGCACGTTATCACAGCTGACGCTCACGATTTTGACTCACTTGAAAAAGCATTCAACGAGGCAGAAACAGTATGCGGTCAGCCTTGCGTTATCGTAATGAAGAGTATCAAGGGCAAGGGCGTTTCATTTATGGAAAACAACGTTTCATGGCATGGCTCAGCACCTAACAAGGAACAGTATGAGCAGGCTGTGGCAGAAATAAACGAACAGCTTAAAAGTCTGGAGGGTTAAGCAATGGCAGAATTGAAGAAGAAAGCTACAAGAGAAAGCTACGGCGAGGCTCTTGCAGAGCTTGGCGATAAGTACGATAACCTCTATGTTTTTGACGCAGACCTTGCTGCTGCAACAAAAACAGGTATATTCAAAAAGAAATTCCCTGACAGATTTTTTGACTGCGGTATCGCCGAGTCAAATATGATGGGCGTTGCAGCAGGTATGGCTGCAACAGGCAAGATACCATTTGCTTCTACATTTGCAATGTTCGCCGCAGGCAGAGCATTTGAGCAGGTAAGAAACTCTATCGGTTATCCTCACCTCAACGTGAAGATAGGTGCAACACACGCAGGTATCTCTGTAGGTGAAGACGGTGCAACACATCAGTGCAACGAGGATATCGCTCTTATGAGAACTATCCCTGGCATGGTGGTAATAAACCCTGCCGACGACGTTGAAGCAAAGGCTGCCGTTGAAGCCGCTATCCTCCATGAAGGTCCGGTTTATCTCCGTTTCGGCAGACTTGCTACACCTGTTTTCAACGACCCTGAAACATATAAGTTTGAGCTTGGCAAGGGCGTTAAGCTCCGTGACGGCAAGGATATAGCTATCGTTGCGACAGGCCTTATGGTTTATGAAGCTATCGAGGCTGCAAAAACACTGGCAGCTGAGGGTATCGAAGCAACAGTTATCAATATCCACACTATCAAGCCAATCGACGAGGATATCATCGTTGAAGCCGCAAAGAACACAGGACTTCTTCTTACAGTTGAGGAGCATAGCGTTATCGGCGGACTTGGCTCAGCCGTTGCAGACGTTCTTGCAGCAAGACACCCTGCAAAGCTTGTTAAGATCGGCGTTAATGACGAGTTCGGTCACTCAGGCCCGGCAGTAGATCTGCTCAAGGAGTACGGTCTGTGCGCAGACAATATCGTTGCAAAGGCAAGAGATGCTGTTAAGGCAAAGTAATAAAAACACCAAACGGACGGATATCTTCCGTCCGTTTTTTTGTACAAAAAAAGACACGCTTACGATCTTGTAAACGTGTCTTTTTTATGCTTTTACAGTGCCTGCATGAGTGTCGATAATGTTGTTTATACATATGTAAAGATAAGGCTTAAGCTCGCCAATGTCCACAGGCTCGTTGTAAAGTATGGACGAGTAGCAGGTTGAGCTTACAAGCTCAACTATCATGAATATCATGACCTCAGGCTGAACAATATCATATGGAGCGTCAGCTAGCATAGCGTCATAAATGTTGCGGAAGTCGATGTCATCGTCCTTTATAGGCGACGTAAGAGCGTGCTTGAAAACGCCCCAGCTAAGATTCTTTGCAATAAAAGTCAAAAGCGACTTGTTCTCGTTTAGCTGGTTGATGATGTTGTCAACAATAAAAATAATTCGTTCGTTAAAGGTGAGCTTCTTGCCGCTCGCATTTAATGCCTCGATAGCGTTTCTGAAAAGCTGTGACGACTTATGAGAAACAAGCTTGTTTCTTATGTCATATTTGTCCTTGAAATAAAGATAAAACGTTCCTTTCGCCACACCAGCGTTGTTCACAATGTCTGAAATAGAGGTCTTGCTCACTCCCTTGGTGGTAAAAAGACTAAAAGCCGTGTTAAGCAGAGAGTCCTCCTTTACCTTTTTATTGGTATCAAGCTTGCCCATTTTAACACGTCCTTCCTTATTACAATATATACAATTTGTATGCCACACATACACAGGTTTACTGTGGTTGACCTTAAATCTATTATAATACAAAACCGCCTCAAAGTCAACGGAGCAAAATGACCAATAGTCACTTGTGACCGTTGGTCATTTTGTGCAACTCTACAAAAAGAATGACTAATGGTCATTTTACTATTGACTGTTGGTCATTTTTGATGTATACTATGAGATGTAATAAGACCGAGGGGTCAAAACTATGTGAAGGGAATGACATTTGATGCAGAAATTTGGCAGAGGAGTTGTAAAGCTCCGAGTACCGATACTCATAGTCAGCGTTCTGCTGCTGATACCGTCAATATTCGGATTTGTCAGCACAAGAATAAACTATGATATTCTTTCATACCTCCCGTCAGACATTGAAACCATGAAAGGTCAGGATATAATGCTTGACGAGTTCGGCAAGGGTGGCTTTTCGCTGGTAATGCTTGACGGCATGGATGATAAGGACGTTGAAAAGGTCAAGGAGAAGATCGAAAAGGTAGACCACGTTTGCGATGTTCTCTGGTATGACACCTTGGCAGACGTTTCACTTCCAAAGGAAGTTCTTCCTGATGATATTTACGATTTCTTCAACACAGATAACTCCACAATGATGGCTGTCTTTTTTGACGAAGCGACCTCCGCTGACGGCTCACTTGAAGCTGTCAAGGAGATAAGAAGCATCGCCGGTGAACAGTGTTTCGTAAGCGGTATGTCGTCGGTAGTTGAGGATATCAAGGATCTGACAATGCAGGAAGCTCCGATGTATGTTGTTATCGCAGTAATACTTACAAGTATCATACTTGCTCTTACAATGGATTCGTTCCTTATCCCACTGTTCTTTATGCTCAGCGTGGGCATGGCGATAATCTATAACATGGGAACGAACTTCATACAAGGTGAGATATCGTTCATCACCGAAGCTCTTGCAGCCGTGCTTCAGCTTGCGGTAACGATAGACTACTCGATCTTCCTGTGGCACAGCTACAAAGAGGAGAAAGAAAAGCACCCTGGTGACAACAAGGAGGCTATGGCAGTCGCCATCGGCAAAACTATCACCTCAGTTGTTTCAAGCTCCATAACAACAGTTGCAGGCTTCCTTGCACTTTGCTTCATGAGCTACGAGCTTGGCATGGACATGGGTATCGTAATGGCAAAGGGCGTTGTTATTGGCGTTATCTGCTGCATAACAGTTCTCCCGTCAATGATACTTGTCTTCGATAAGGCACTTGAAAAAACAATGCACAAAGACCTTGTTCCAAGCCTTGAAAAGCCTTCAAAGTTCATTATCAAGCACCATGCAGCATTTATCGTACTCTTTATAGTTGTACTTATACCTGCCGTATATGGACAGATAAACACCAATGTCTACTATAACCTGACAGATACTCTTCCAAAGGATCTCAACAGTGTTATCGCAAACACAAAGCTAGATGAGGAATACAACATGGCAACGACCCATATGCTCCTGGTTGACGCTGATATGGAGCCAAAGGAAGTAAACTCTATGCTCGACGAAATGGGCAAGGTTGATGGTGTAAGCTTCTCAATGTCACTGGATACTCTTATCGGTCCGTCTATCCCTCGTGAGATAGTTCCTGAGTCAGTAACAAAGATACTCAAGAGCGACAAATGGCAGCTCATGCTGGTTGGCTCTGAATATAAGGTAGCTTCTGATGAAGAGAATGCCCAGATAGATGAGCTTAGCAAGATACTTAAATCCTACGATAAGGACGGAATGCTTATCGGTGAGGCGGCGGCAACAAAAGACCTTATCGACATAACAGATCATGACTTCAAGGTAGTAAATATAGTTTCTATCGCCGCTATCTTCATCATCATTCTTATTGCACTGCGTTCAGTTTCACTGCCTATTATTCTGGTAGCCGTTATCGAATTTGCTATCACAGTAAACATGGGTGTTCCGTGCTTTACGAATACCACCATACCGTTCATAGCGTCGGTAGTAATCGGTACTATCCAGCTTGGTGCAACAGTTGACTATGCTATTCTTATGACAACAAGATATAAGACCGAGCGTAACGCAGGCAAAGATAAGCATGAAGCTGTCACTATCGCACTTACCACTTCAATGAAGTCTATCATGGTCAGCGCACTTGGCTTCTTCGCTTCAACATTCGGTGTTGGCGTATATTCAAGCGTAGATATGATCTCACAGCTTTGTACGCTCATGTCAAGAGGTGCAATAATCAGTATGATAACTGTTATCTGCATACTTCCTTCAATGCTTATGCTGTTCGATAAGGTAATAATCAATACAACAATGGGCATGAAGAAAAAAGAAAATAAGCTTTATAAGCTTCCTGAAATAAACTAATTCGTAAAGGAGATATAGTTATGAAAAAGTATTCAAGAGTTCTTGCAGGCATACTTGCCGTACTTCTTTCCGCAGGCTGCACAGGTCTTTATGCAGCAGCTCAGTCAGACAGCTCTTCCGCTGCCGACAGCACTGCCTCAACAACAAAGAACGAATCAGATAAAAAAGATACAAAAGATACAAAGAAAGCTGATAAGTCTGACAGTGATACAGAAAAGCAGGCTAAGGAAGAAACAGTTTATGTTATCACTGACGCTTCCGGCAACAAGACAAAAACAGTCGTTTCCAACTGGCTGAAAAACCCACAGGGCGTAAAGAAGCTGGAGGACGTTTCCGACCTGACAGATATCGAGAATGTTAAAACAGACGAGGGCTTTACAGCCAATGGTGATAAGCTCACATGGGATACCGAGGGCGGAGATATCTACTATAAGGGCTATACCGATAAGGCACTCCCGGTTGATGTAAAGGTAACATATACCCTTGACGGCAAGGAGATAAAGCCTGAGGACCTCGCAGGCAAGAGCGGTAAGCTTACAGTAAGATATGACTATACGAACAACGATAAGAAAACTGTCAAGATAAACGGCAAGAAAACAGATATCTATGTTCCATACCTTATGGCAACAACAGCTATCCTTGATACTAACGTTTATTCAAACGTTGAAGTAACAAATGGCAAGCTCATTTCAGACGGAAGCAGACAGATACTTATAGGCGTTGCAATGCCTGGCCTTACAAAGAGCCTTGATCTTCAGGATAACGAAGATATCGAGATACCGGAGTACGTTGAGTTCACAGCAGACGTAAAGGACTTCGAGTCAACGACTGCTCTTACAGTCGCAACATCTGACATCTTCTCAAAGCTTGACCTTAGCGATATAGGTGATGCTGACGATCTTCAGGATAAGCTTGATGAGCTTTCTGATGCTACAGATGAGCTTGTAGACGGCACAGCGGAGCTTTATGCAGGCATCAAGAAGCTGTCCGATTCCTCAGGAACACTTATCACAGGTATCGACAAACTTTATTCAGGTTCTAAGTCACTTGACGATGGTGCAAAGACACTTAACAGCGGTGCAACAAAGCTTCGTGACGGAGCAAAGACCCTTGATTCTTCAACAGGTGAGCTTATGAGAGGTATCTCCACAGCTCATAGTGGTTCAACAGCCCTCCTCGGTGGTTTTGATCAGGTAAACAGTGGTATGTCATCTTTGAAGAACGGCTCATCATCACTTTCAAGCGGACTTTCACAGGTATCCTCAGGCGCACAGCAGGTAAATAACGGTGCTGCAAGCCTTGCCGCAGGCACAAATAAGCTTGTTACAGGCGTAGGCGATCTCCAGGCAGGCTCTAAAAACCTTGCCGCAGGCACAAAGCAGACCTATGACGGTTCAACTGCACTGAAAAAAGGCGTTGCAACACTTAATGCAGGCGTTTCCACACTCTATGAAAAGGTGCAGTCACTCCCTGCAAGCGTTGAACTTCTTTCAAATGGCATAACAAAGGTAGATAACGCACTTACACAGTCTATCGCATACGACCAGCAGGTACTCGCAGGACTTGAGCAGCTTCTCGGCAATTACGAAGAAGGCTCAGCAGAGTATACGAGCATAAGCAATATGATAGCAGCCGTAAATGGCTCTATCCAGTATCAGCAGGGCGCACAGAGCGGTCTTGGCGATGTTTCAACAGGTGTCGGCACAATGGCAACCGAGGGCAAACAGCTTGTTGACGGTGTAACTCAAATATACAATGGTCTTAATGATAAGAAGAAAGGTCTTGTCGCAGGCGTTGATAATTTGAATACAGGGCTTAAAACAGTAAACGAGGGTGCTTCTGCACTTAAAACTGGTATCGGCACACTTGCTAAGTCCAGCAAGGATCTTAACAATGGTGCAGCTACACTCTCCGCAGGTACAAAGAACCTCTCCGCAGGAGTAAGCTCAGCACAGGCAGGCGCAAGCAAGCTTGATAAGGGTGTTGACAGCCTGGACTCAGGCGTATCAAAGCTTTCAAACGGTGCGAAAACTCTTGACAGCGGTCTTGGTCAGCTTGACAACGGCAGCAAGCAGCTAAAAGACGGTACTGCAACACTCTATTCATCACTTGTAGAGCTTGCACAGGGTACAACAACACTTTCAAGCGGCAGTGCAGAGCTGTTCGGCGGTATCGGTCAGCTCAAAGACGGCAGCTCACAGCTTTCATCTGGTGTTAAGAAGCTTGAAAGCGGTGCAAAGACCCTTAAAGACGGCATGGCTAAGTATAAGGACGAGGGCATCGGCAAGCTCCTTGACATCTACAACAACGACCTCAAGGGACTTATCGACAGACTTGACGCTCTCAAGAAAGCAGCCGAGGATTCAACTACATTCTCAGGCGCAGCCGATGGCGTTGAAAGCTCAGTTAAGTATATTTACGAAACTGCGGCTATTGAAAAAGCAGACGAGTAATTTTTACTTCCCACACATAGCAAAGACCCCCTTGGACAGAAATGTCCGAGGGGGTCTTTGTATTTATAAACGTATTATCTGTACAAAAAAACGGACGGGATTTCTCTCTCCGTCCGTTTTATATATTCTACTGTCTTAGATAAACGCCGTTTTCTTCGATGTAGTCCTCCATGTCCTGCTTGTATTCAAGATCAAGAGAATCTTTAGGAAGTGCCTTGAGTGCTTTCTGACCAATGTCTTTTCTGAAATGCTCTCCCTCGAACTTTATCTTGGAAACAGCCTCGTAAGACTTGTCCAGAGCACCCTGAAGCGTGTAAGCATTGCAGGTAACACCCAGAACACGTCCACCGTTTGTGTAGAATTTGCCGTCCTCGTACTTAGTGCCTGCGTGATAAATAAACGCTCCGTCTACCTGACCCTTGTCGTCCATACCGAACATCTCGATACCCTTTTTGTACTTAACAGGATATCCTCCGCTGGCCATAACAACACAAGTGCAGTAACCCGACTTCCAGCCGATCTTGACATCAGCCAGCCTGTGTTCATAAATAGCCTCAAATATCTCGCAAAGATCGCCCTCCAGCATAGGAAGAACGACCTGCGTTTCAGGGTCGCCGAAACGGCAGTTGTATTCAATTACCTTTGGACCATTAGGGGTGAGCATAAGTCCGAAATACAAACAGCCCTCAAAAGTCCTGCCCTCAGCGTTCATTGCATTTATAGTTGGCAGGAAGATCTTCTCCATGCACTCTTTGGCAATGTCCTCAGTGTAGTAAGGGTTAGGTGCAACAGTACCCATTCCGCCTGTGTTCAGACCCTTGTCGCCGTCCAACGCCCTCTTGTGATCCATTGAAGAGATCATAGGAACAACAGTCTTGCCGTCAGTGAATGAAAGCACAGAAACCTCAGGACCTGTGAGATATTCCTCCACAACGATAGTGGAGCTGCTCTCACCGAACTGCTTGTCATCTATCATTGAGTGTATAGCCTCAACCGCCTCTTTCTCACTCTCCGCCAGAATAACGCCCTTGCCAAGTGCAAGTCCGTCAGCCTTTATAACAGCAGGGTATGTGTTCTGTTCCTTGACATATTTTATAGCGTCCTCACTGTTTGTGAACACCTCGTATTTGGCTGTAGGAATATTGTATTTCTTCATAAGATCCTTAGAAAAGACCTTTGAACCCTCGATTATAGCCGCATTTTTCTTAGGACCAAAGGTCTTGAAACCCTCAGCCTGCAAAGCGTCTACCATTCCAAGTACAAGCGGATCGTCAGGTGCAACAGCCACCATGTCTACTTTAAGCTTCTTTGCCAGAGCCACAACGCCCTCAATATCCGTTGCCGCAACATCAAAACATTCTGCATAGCGTGAAATGCCACCGTTTCCGGGTGTGCAGTAAAGCTTTCCTACCTTAGGGGACTCCGCAAGCTTCATAATGATAGCGTGTTCACGTCCGCCTCCGCCAACAACTAATATGTCCATTTTCAGACCTCCTCAGTGTGTTTTTCCAATTATAACAATACCGCACACCTATGCTGTGCGGTATCGTCATTTATTTACTTCGTATATTATTACTTAAGCTCAAAGCTGTCAAGAACTGTCTTGAACTCGTCAGAAAGCTTGCTGTAAGCGTTCTCGCTTGCACCATATGTGATAACAACAAGGTTGCCGTTGTCAGAAGTGATTATCTGATTGAGCAGTACCTTCTGTGAGCCGATCTCGCCAGTTACGTCAACAATGTAAGCGTCCTTGCCTGCAAACTTATCTTCCTTGTCGTTTGTAACAGTGTAGCCGTCCATGGAATTATATGTTTGCTTGATCTGGTCAGCATAATCACTTGCTGTAAGACCATTGAGCAGATCGTTTGACATTGAGATAACGTTGATAGAAGCAGACTCAAGCTCAGCATCATCGCCTGCGTCAGCGTATGTGAACATTACGTCAACACCAGCGGACTCCTGCATTGCCCACTTCTTTGAGTCTATCTTGAATGAGTAAAGATCGCTTGTGTAAACGTCATTCTCATATGTGCCTTTAGCCTCGTCGCCAGTGCTTGTTGTGTCGTCAGCAGAAGTTGTTGTGTCAGCAACTGACTCCTCAGGTGCAGCAGTTGTAGTTGTTGTGTCAGCCTTAGACTCGACAGCAGGTGCAGCTGTAGTTGTAGTAGTTGTTTTAGCCTCAGCCTTTGACTCACTGCTTGAATCGCTTGACTCTGAGCAGCCTGTAACTGCAAATACCATTGTCAGTGCCATGAGTGATGCAAGTAACTTTTTCATAATAAATTTCTCCTTTTCTTCTTGACCTTTATTGTTTTGCATTAATGCGCAGAAATTAGTGATGGAATAATCTTATTCCAGTGAATGCCATTGCCATGTTGTACTTGTTGCAAGTCATGATAACATGATCGTCCCTGATAGATCCGCCTGGCTCGGCAATGTAAGCCACACCGCTCTTTTTAGCTCTCTCGATGTTGTCGCCGAATGGGAAGAAAGCGTCAGAACCAAGGCAAACGCCTGTGTTCTTTGCAAGCCATTCCTTCTTTTCAGCCTCAGTGAGCACCTCAGGCTTTACCTTGAATGTGTTCTGCCATACGCCCTCAGCCAGTACATCATCATGTTCGTCAGAAATGTAAACGTCGATAGCGTTATCTCTGTCAGGACGTCTTATGTTGTCAACGAACTGAAGTCCCAGAACCTTTGGGTGCTGTCTGAGCCACCAGATGTCAGCCTTGTTTCCTGCCAGTCTTGTGCAGTGTATTCTTGACTGCTGACCTGCACCGATACCGATAGCCTGACCGTCCTTTACATAGCAAACGCTGTTAGACTGTGTGTATTTAAGTGTGATAAGTGAGATAACAAGATCAGTTTTCTTGTCCTCAGGGATCTCCTTGTTGTCTGTCACGATATTTGTGAGCATATCGTTGTCTATTTTCAGCTCGTTTCGACCCTGTTCAAAAGTTACGCCGAAAACCTGCTTTCTCTCAATAGGTGCAGGAACATAGTTCTCATCTATCTTGATGATGTTGTATGTACCCTTTCTCTTTGACTTGAGTATCTCAAGAGCCTCGTCAGTGTAGCCCGGTGCAATGATACCGTCAGAAACCTCTCTCTGGATCATCTTTGCAGTGCAAGCGTCGCACTCGTCAGAAAGTGCGATAAAATCGCCGTATGATGACATTCTGTCAGCACCTCTTGCTCTCGCATAAGCGCTTGCAAGTGGAGTAAGCTCTCCCAGATCGTCAACAAAATATATCTTCTTTTCGACCTCGCTCAAAGGCTTGCCGATAGCAGCGCCCGCAGGTGAAACGTGCTTGAAAGAAGTTGCCGCACACATACCTGTCGCCTTTTTAAGCTCTCTTACCAACTGCCAGCCGTTGAATGCGTCAAGCAGATTGATGTAACCGGGCTTGCCGTTGAGTACCTGGATAGGAAGATCCTTGCCCTCCTCCATAAATACTCTTGACGGCTTCTGATTAGGGTTGCAGCCGTATTTCAAAAGCATTTCATTTGCCATAATTTTTACCTCCTGTTTATATGAATAAGCCTTAGTTCATTGCAAATATTGCCACTCCTGCCATTACTGCCACAAGCAGTACCGCAGCGAATGAGATATAGAAAAGCAGTATGAGCTTGCCCTTGCTTTTCTCCTTAACGTCCCACTTCTTCGAGGGGATACTAGGTCTTGTCACACCCATTATTATCGGCATGATGAGCAGATATCCAAGCATACCGAGTATAAGGTTTATGCTCGGCGTATCGTCCATATTCTTCATGAGCAGAAAAATAGGTATCACAATAAGAATGTGCGCCAGCACCATGAATACTCGCCATATCCTGCGCTGTTTTATCTTTTTGTCCCTTATGCCGTTGAGTTCTTCCTCAGAAGCTTTTCTCTTTAGAAATTCTTCCTGCCTGAGCCTTACTTCTTCAAGCTTCGCCTCATCAACTATCTTGACCGTCCTGGTGCCGTCGTCAATGTAGTTCTGAGTGCCGCAGTAAGGGCAGTAGACGATCTTCTTATCGTCCTCTATCGTTATTTCACCGCCGCAGTTTTTGCACTGAAGTGCGATAAGTTCCAACTTGCTCCCCCCTGACTATTTGATGAAACGTAAGTAAAGCTTGCCCACTCCGAAGAATATCGCAGTGAACGTGATGTAGAAAAGCACCGCAGTTTTTATCCTGCCCATGCCCCCAGCGTTCCTCGGTTTAATAAGCGCCATTATCACAGGCAGAGCCACCCATAAGCATATGGAAGCGATTATTGCAAATACAGACTGATACATCACCGCACCGCTGAATACAAGCGTGAATATAACGTGCAAAACGATGCAAGCTATTATCCACCCCTGCTTCTGGGAAGCGTTTTTGTATCTGCCGCTCGCTTCCTCGTCACGAAGCTTCTTGTCAAAGTCCGATACCTCTTTGTTGAGCTTTATCTCTTTGAGCCTAGCCTCGTCAATGACGTTTATTATCCTGTTTCCGTCATCAAGAAGTATCTGTGACCCGCAGTATTTGCAGAACGTCTTTTTCTGCCCCTCGTGAACTTCAAGCTCGCCGCCGCATTTGGGACATTTTAATGCAACTAACTCCATTTTTTCTATACTCCTGCTTCGCTTTAGGAAATTACTTGCTGTACTTGTTTATAACCTTAGAAACAGCCTTGCCGCTTGCGATATCAATGTATCTAACAAACAGCGATACCTTGTTGTCCTCGTTGAGTGCCTCCCAAAGCTTGCCCGTGAACTCTTCGATATCGTTTGGTATCTCTACCTTCTTAGGCTCGCCCTCAAAGCTTGGCAGAGGATTTCCGTCACCCATGTAAGTGTGGATAAAATGACCCACGCCGTCAAGAGGGTTTGTGTATGTGTAAGTAAATCTCTCGCAGCAGTCAGGGTTTCCGTCAGCGGACTTGAGTATGCTCATAGCATAATTATATGCGCCGTTCTCAACGTGCATGATACCTGAAATACGAGGAGTGTAGTTTGGAGCGTCGTCCTCATACTCTCTCGTCCTCAGAGACTGCTCAAAAGTCTGCTGCTTGTCCATAAGCTCGTAAATAGTGTCCGTCTGATCGCCGTTTGTAACGATAGTCTTGTTTCCAAGCACACGAACAGGGGAGTATATAATAAGGTGTGGGTCAGAAAGCTTGCTAGGGTCAGCAGCTTCTGTCTTGATGCCGTCCTCAGTTTCCGTGAAAACTCTGTTTCTGGAATTAACACTTCTGCCCATGATAAAATAAGCAGTCACAGCACTCTTTCCGTCAGCAGACTTGCCTATAACTATTCCTCTGCCCGGATATGAGTTGCTTTTAAGCTCGTCATAAATATTAAGGGTCTTCATATCTTGTCCTCCATATTTTTTCTCAGTCTTTAAGGTCAACGTAAGCCTTGCCGTCCTTAATGCTTATCCTGTCCTCGCAGAACAGCGAAACCGCCTTAGGCAAAAGCTTCCATTCAACGTTTTCCATTATCTTCTTCTGTAAGCTTTCAGGCGTTTCGTCATTTGCAACATCTACAGCGCCCTGCAAAATAATAGCTCCGGCGTCAGCCTTTTCGTTTACAAAATGTATAGTCGCACCCGATACCTTTACACCATATTCCAAAGCCTTTTCATGAACTCTAAGTCCGTAAAAACCCTCGCCGCAGAATGACGGTATCAGTGCAGGGTGAACGTTTATTATCCTGTAAGGATAAGCCTTTGTAACGCATTCGTCAAGAATGACCATAAATCCTGCCAGCACAACAAGGTCAGCACCCTGTCTGTTAAGCTCAGCCAGAATAGCCTCGCTGTAACTCTTGCTGTCAGCATATTCCTTTCTCGGAATAACGACAGTGCCGATACCTGCATTTTTCGCCCTCTCCAGAGCGTAAGCACCCTCCTTTGAGGATATAACGCAGGTTATCTTGCCGTTTTTTATAATGCCGTTTTTTTCAGCGTCAATAAGCGCCTGTAGGTTTGTTCCGCCGCCCGAAACAAGAACGCATATCTTCTTCATATCTCTTTACCCTTAGCAGATGATAACGCCCATGTCAGAGTCAATAAGCTCGCCCAGAACGTAAGCTTCTTCGCCTGCCGCCTTGATAGCTTCGATAGCCTTGTCAGCGTCAGCCTTGTCAACAACAACAGTCATACCAACGCCCATGTTGAATGTGTTGAACATATCTCTCTCAGGAATGTTTCCTGTCTTTGCGATAACGTCGAAAATAGGAAGCACCTGAACGTCGCTTCTTGCTATCTTAACTGAAAGACCGCTTGGAAGTGAACGTGGAATGTTCTCATAGAATCCGCCGCCTGTGATGTGAGATATAGCCTTTACCTTAACAGAGTCAAGCAGGCTCATAACAGCCTTTACATATATCTTAGTAGGTGTGAGAAGTGTCTCGCCAAGTGTCTTGCCAAGCTCGTCATAGTGAACAGAAAGAGTCTTTTCGTCAACGCTGAATACCTTTCTTACCAGTGAGAAGCCGTTTGAGTGAACACCGCTTGACTTGATAGCTATCATAACGTCCCCGGCCTTCTGAGTGCTTGGGTCAAGTATCTTGTCTTTGTCAACAACGCCAACAGAGAATCCTGCAAGGTCATATTCGTCAACAGGGTAGAAACCGGGCATCTCAGCCGTTTCGCCGCCGATAAGCGCACAGCCTGACTGTACACAGCCCTCTGC
>CDYU01040163.1_pt1 | contig 20678 bp, 12 predicted proteins | sample 480701 | NCBI WGS metagenome assembly CDYU01 (sample SAMEA3182105, study PRJEB8094) | gut metagenome | biome: human; feature: gut; material: Stool; isolation source: human stools | place: Canada | collected 2013-02-26 | reverse complement strand
AAAGATATGGAAAAGGTTCGATTCCTCCAAATAGTATTGGGATAAAATTACAGAAAACTTTATAATGTATTCATTTATACTGGAATTTCTATACTGTCGGCTTTTAAAAAAACTTTCAGTCTGTTTTCATCCAGTAGTTTTATAATATCCTTCTTTTTATATAGTATCTTGCCGTAACCTGTCATGTCCGTTTTACTAAAAGGAAAAATGTCATGATGTAATAATTGGTAAGATATGATTTATCGCATCGAAATCGGAAGAGTCATAAGCAATTGTTAATATTATTAAGAGATAGAGCTTTGTTTCTCATATTTTTTATCTTTGTCTTGTAATAAACTTGAAATCTAATGAAAAAGATAAAAATATTCTCTTTGTTTGTGTGTTTAGCTATGCTGGTAGTCGCTTGTCATAATGACGATGATGAAAGAGAATCTTATTACGTTCAGTGCTTAGTTTATATGGCAGATGACAATTTTCTTCGTAGCTTTGTCACAGAGGACTGTTGGGTGAAAATGACAGAGGGGATACAGTCTGTGGAAGATAAATTTTATAATGTGTTATGCTATCGGATGGGATGAGACAGGTTGGCGATAATTATTATTTCAATATTCTTTAGACGATAGGATTCTAACTTTTTGTGAAGATGGTATGAAGAATAAACAATCCTTATATAAGTGGTTATATGAGACATATGAGAACGATTTGTTTTCATACGGCATTGCTTTTGGCATTAGTAAAGAACTTTTAGAAGATGCCATTCACGATGTTTTTTTGCATTTATATGAGCGTGAGCACAAACTTTGGGAAAGTCAGAATATGAAGTTCTATCTGTTGAACTGTTTGAAGAACCGGATTCGGACCATTAAGAAAAAAGAAATGAATACCGAATTTCTGGAAGAAGGTTCTGATAACTATAGTTTCCTTATTGAAGTGAACGGCTTTGAACTCATAGATGAAGAAAAAGAAAGAGCCGCTATGCAAAAACAGCTGAAAAAGATGCTGGATAGCCTTACAGACCGGCAACGGGAGGCTGTATATCTTCGTTATACCCAAGGACTTAGCTATGAGGAAATCGGGAAATTGATGGGAATACAACCTAAAGCAGCACAGAAATTAGTGTATCGGGCTATCGAACAAATGCGTAAAATTCAGCCTCAAATTATTTATTTTTTCCTTTTCGGTTATTTTCTTTAATTTTCGTGGGGGTATTTTTGTTCTTTGCGTGTTTTTAAAGTGAAACCGTAAAAAGAACGAGTATGCATTCAGATCGAATACCTGAATCGACAAAACAATGGCTACAAAATGAAGACTTCATATTGTGGTGTCTGGCTCCTACCCAGGAATCGGAAGAATGGTGGGTTAATTATCAAAAAGAGCATCCCGAAGATCAAGCATCCCTACAGGAGGCCCGCAAAATCATATTATCTGCCCGGCTGAATCCGGTTCAGCGCTTACCCGAAGAATCAGAAAGATTGTGGGCACGTATAGAGACAAGCATGGAGCGTCGTGATAAGAGACATCGTTTTATCTTATTTACCCGTTATGCTGCCGCCTGTGTACTAATATTAGGTATTGTTTCTTTCTGGTTGATTCATTCTTTTCAGACGTCCGGAACTGCTGATGATCTGCTTGTCAATGTGAAAGCAGATACTCTGTATCAGAAAGTAATGCTGATAAGAGATGATGCGGAAGCGATTCAGATAGAGAATAATGCCGTCATTACTTATGATAGCAATATTACTATTCAATCCGATGGTAAGGAAACAGAGATAATCAAAGAGGGAGCGGTTCAACCCGGAAAACAAAATACACTGATAGTTCCTTATGGTAGCCATTCATCCATTGTATTGGCAGACGGATCGAAAGTATGGATTAATTCCGGAAGTAAATTACGTTTCCCTTCCTCTTTTGGTCCGGGCGAACGCAGGATAAAAGTAGAAGGAGAGATTTATATAGAAGTTGCCAAAGATACTTCCCGGCCTTTTTATGTAGAGACACCCCAACTGACAGTTAATGTATTGGGAACAAAGTTTAATGTGTCTGCCTATGCTGATGATGCATTGCAATCCGTGGTGTTGGTAGAAGGAAAAGTAAATGTAAAAGCAAACTCCAATGAAGATTTTGTCCTTTTGCCTAATCAGCGTTTTAAGTTGAGTGATGGGATATCCGGCATCGACGAAGTTAATGCTTACGATTATATTTCATGGAAAGATGGCGTACTTCAGTTCCGGGGTGAGACAATGAAAGATATTATCCAACGGCTAAGTCGCTACTATAATGTATCTATCACATGTACGCCGGAAGTTGCGCAAAAGTGTACAATGGGAAAACTTATCTTATTTGATGATATAGAACAAGTCATGAAAACCTTCTCGTTGCTGTACGATGTCCAGTGTACAATTGAAGCGGGAAGTATAAAAATCGAGTAATAACCCTAAAAATTTAATGCCTATGAATAAACCACAGAAATGAAGCCTTTGTAAAAAAGAAGTTCGGAAGAGAGGCAACTCTTCCGAACCCGTGAGATTTAAATTTTTCAATTACTTATGAAAAACCTAAAAATTGATACGCAAAAATATGGAAAATTCCTATTACAATCATGCAAATAGGGCATATTTTCTTTGTAAATCATATCTGTTTGTGAAATTTTTTGTTATTTTTCTATTTATAGCGAATGTAACTCTCGCTAATGGAAATGGAACGAGCGAACTCTATGATATAAAGAAAGGGACTCTACTGGAATATTTTAAAGATATAGAGAAAGAAACAGGCTACGTTTTCATCTATTCGAAAGATATCCGACCTAGTTTAAATCAAGTTGTCAGTGTAGATCTATCTAGGAAGAAGACAATCACAGAAAAATTGTCAGCCTTGTTTGAAAAGACAAATCTGGTATATGAAATAAATGGAAAACAGATTGTTGTAAAGAGAAAAACGGCAGTGAAAAAGAATCTTTCTTCACAGCCACAGGAACCTCGGAGAATAACCGGTACTATTACCGATACAAAAGGAGAACCGATTATCGGTGCCAATATCAAGGAAGTCGGTACATTTAACGGCATAATTTCCGATATAAACGGGCGCTTTGCCTTATCTGTAAATCCGAATGCAGTTTTGGAAATCAGTTATATCGGTTATGTCACGACGACAGTACCTGTAAAAGACAATAAAGTGCTTTCTATTGAAATAAAAGAAGCCGAGCAAAGTCTGGAGGAAGTCGTTGTTGTCGGCTACGGAAAGCAGAAGAAAGAAAGTGTGACAGCATCTATCGCTTCTATTTCGAGGAAAGAACTGGTACAGACACAACAATCCAATATTAGTAACATGCTGGTAGGACGAATGCCGGGATTGATTGCTTTTCAAAGAAGTGGTGCTCCCGGCGAAGACGCTTCCAGTCTGTTAATCAGAGGTGTCAGTACATTTACAGACAACACGGCTCCTTTAATAATGATCGATGGCATCGAACGAACTAATTTTGACGGCATAGATCCGAATGAAGTTGAATCATTGAATATACTTAAAGATGCTTCGGCAACAGCGATCTATGGAGTAAAGGGAGCTAACGGCGTAGTATTAATTACTACCCGTAAAGGGGAAAGAGGGCGTCCCCGGTTGAGCTATTCGGGTAATTTTGCTTTGCAGCAATCTACCCAGCTCCCCAGTTATCTGAATAGTGCGGATTATGCAACTTTATACAATGAAGCTTTAGAAAATGACTCCCGGGTTTCGGGTTCTACCTACCAACCGAAATTCACGGATAAAGATATTGAATTGTACAGAAATGGCTTTGATCCGATTTTGCATCCGAACACTAACTGGATAGACGATTTTCTTAGAAAGTTTTCTACCCGCACTCAACATAACATCAACCTTTCGGGTGGTACAGAACGTGTGAAATACTTTATATCGGGAAGTTATTTCGATCAGACCGGTATCTATAAACATACCAAGATAGATTCGGATCATGATGTAAATCCCCGTAACACCCGTTATAACTTCAGAACTAATTTCGATTTTCAGATAACGCGGGACTTTTCGGCAACTGTTCAAATGGCCGCCCAGATAGGCAGAGTGATTACTCCGGGCTCCGGTAACAGTGGAATCTGGCAAGCTATTTCTTTTGCCAATCCCTTGAGCTCTCCGGGATTGGTGGACAATAAAATTGTCCGCATACAGGATGGATTGGGAAGCGTCAATCCCTGGCAAACCTTATTAAGCAACGGTTATCAGAAAGATAATAGAAATAACATCAATACAACATTACGTCTGAATTATGATTTATCATCTTTGCTGACCAAAGGTTTGTCCGTACACGGGAGTATCGCGTATGATAGCTATTATTACAGCCGTAAGAAATATTCGAAAACCTTTCCTTATTATCTTGCGCGCCGTGATGCGGAAGATCCGGATTACATCTATCTGATCCCCCAATCAGAAGAGAGTATCTGGTCTGTAAGTACCGGATGGGATAAGAACCGGAAAGTATATATGGAGTTTGGAATTGATTATAATAGAACTTTCGGGCTTCATAAAACGACAGCACTTATTCTGTATAATCAGAGTAAATACTATTCCCCCTCCCTTCAATATTATGTACCTAATGCTTATCAGGGATTGGTAGGACGATTGACCTATGAATATGCCTCCCGTTATTTGGCAGAATTCAATATGGGATACAACGGAACCGAGAATTTTGCCAAAGGCAAACGGTTCGGATTTTTTCCTGCTGTTTCATTAGGTTGGGTCATCAGTGAAGAAAAGTTTTTTCCGAAAAACAATATCGTTAAATATCTAAAGGTGAGAGGGTCCTACGGAGAGGTAGGAAACGATCAGATAGGTGGTGATCGATTTTTGTATCTGCCGTCTTCTTATGGAGCAGCGAGCGATTCGGGTGTGAACAAGTATAATTTCGGTTTGGCTTCCAATCCGTATACTTCACTGATGATTGTTGAAAATAAAATCGGTAATCCTGATTTGACTTGGGAAAAGGCGAAAAAGATGAATGTCGGTGTAGATATTAATCTGTTCAATAATTGTCTGACTGCTTCATTTGATATATTCAAAGAAAAACGAAATAACATATTAGCCAACAGATCAACATCCCCCATGATTATAGGTGCTAATCTTCCTGCATATAATTTTGGAGAAATGGAAAATCGCGGTTGGGAAATGGACCTTAATTTTAGACATCATATACAAGATTTCCATTATTGGGCACGCTTCAATTATTCATTTGCGAGGAATGAAATCATCTACATGGATGAAGTGCAGAAGAGATATGATTATCAGATGACTACCGGAAGAAGAAAGAATCAGTTTTTCGGACTGATCTTTGACGGATACTATAACTCGTGGGAAGAAATCAATGCATTAGACCGTCCTAAAAGTTCATGGAGCGGGAATCAGTTGCAACCGGGAGACGTCAAGTATGTAGACGTCAATCAGGATGGAGTGATTGATGATTACGACATGGTTCCGATAGGATACACCCCCGTACCGGAGATTATTTACGGTTTCTCATTCGGAGCGCAATATAAAGGATTTGATTTCTCCATCTTATTTCAGGGAGCCGACAATGTATCCATTAAATATTTCGGACGGTCGATGTGGCCTTTCGCGAAAGGAGAAGAGAGTGCGAAATCTCTGATAAAAGAACGTTGGACACAGGAACGGTATGAGGCAGGAGAAAAGATCACCTTTCCCCGTTTGTCTCTGAATCCCAACGGAGAAACCGATCACAACTATCGTCCTTCTACTCTTTGGATACGGGATGCCAGTTATTTGCGATTGAAAAACCTCGAAGTAGGATATACATTTACCGGAGGTTTTGTCAAACGGCTTAACCTGAATAGTGTAAGATTATATTTCAACGGTTCCAATTTATTCACGTGGACAGATGTGGTAGATCTGGACCCGGAAGCACCTTCGAGAAGTGGAAATGTTGAAATCAATACATATCCGTTGCAGAAAGTATATAATATTGGTCTTAATATAAATTTTTGATAATCATGAAAAGAATAACATATATATGTGCAATACTTCTGTCGTCTGTATTGATGTTTTCGTGTAGTGACTATCTGGAAGCTCCGCCCTCTGTCGATTTGGATGAAGACGGTGTCTTTGCCGACAGGACTTTGACAGAACAATACATAACAGGCATCTATGCAGAAGGTATGCCGCTGGGGTTCTCGATGGGAAGTAGCGGGATCGACCGTAAATTGTGTGCAACCTCAACCCTGGCAGGAGCGTGTGATGAAGCCGAACAAGGTGCAAACTGGGGGAAGGGCAATGCCTCGTGGAACGTGGACAATCATAACAACAGCAGCATAGACTGGGATGAAGACCCCCGTCACAACACCCGTTGGCAGACATTACGAAAATGCAATATCGTGCTTGAACGTATTGACGAAGTGCCCGATGATCCGGGAGACGTTGATTTTAAGACACGTTCCAGAGGCGAAGCCTATTTTATGCGGGCTTTGGTCTTCTGGGAAGGAGTATATAGATATGGTGGACTGCCTATAATACACCGTAGAATAAATCCGTCGGAAGATGGTAAACTACCCCGTAATACATTTTCCGATTGTGTAGACTCCATTCTTGTCGATTGTGACCGGGCTGCCTCCATATTACCGGATTATTATACGAATTCGATATTGGTAGGACGGGCAAACAGGATAGCCGCCTTAGCCCTCAAATCCAGAGTACTCCTGTATGCGGCGAGTCCTTTGTTCAATACCGACGATCCGTACCTTCCTTTAAGTGGAAATAATGACCTGATAGGATATGGAAACTATAGTAAAGAACGCTGGAATGAAGCTGCTAAAGCAGCCAAGGCAGCCATTACCGCTGTTGAATCTTCTGGCTATTATGACTTGTACGATGAGGGAACACCTGAAACAAATTACGAACATGTGTGGACTGCTCCCGATAACAAAGAAATAATTCTGGCCAACAAAAAATATCGGAATTTCACAACAAGCAGTCATCCCATAACAAGCAATATACCGGCATGGGCGGGAAGTAGTTGGAGCGACGGCGGTCTTTTTACAACCTTCAATTTCGTGCGTTTCTATGAGAAAAAAGACGGGAACCAACAAACATGGAATATGGATGGTGGCGATGATCTGCTTGAAAAGTACGACGAACTGGACCCTCGTTTTGCGCAAACCATTGCAGCACATGGAGCTAACTGGAATACAGAGATTGGAATTCTTAATTTTCTGCCCGGTGGAGCTCACAATGTAGCCAATGATAAAACGAAACACCTGGTTCGCAAATGGGTACCTCGCGTACTAAGAGCAACGGCTCCGCGCAACTCCACTAATATGGACTGGATTGTCTTCCGGGTAGCCGAACTCTATCTGAATTATGCAGAAGCTTTGAATGAATATTATGAAACTCCCCCGAAAGAAGCATTCGATGCAGTCCTGAAAGTTCGTGAACGCTCCGGAATGCCGGGCTTTCCTTCCACTTTGAATAAAGAGCAGTTCAGGGAGAAACTGCGAAGAGAACGAGCCGTGGAACTGGCTTATGAAGATCATCGTTTCTGGGATATAAGACGTTGGCTGATAGCCGATGATGAAGGTGTTATGAAAGGTGCCATGTATGGATTGCAGCTCTCCGCTGTTACAGGAGCACCGGGTAAAGTACATTACAAACCTTATGTCTTTGAAAACAGATTATGGAGTGACCGTTCTTATTTACATCCTATCAAGCAGACCGAAATAGATAAAGGGTATATGCTTCAGAATCCGGGATGGTAAATATGTTCAATCAACTAAAAATAAAAGGTATGACAATAATAAACAGTATATACAAAGGGAAGCGTTATGCTATACTTTTGACTACTATTCTCACTTTTTATGCTCCCGTTTTGTTTGCTCAACACATAGCCGACTCTGCACTTGTAGAAGTCGCCTATGGGCAACAACCGGAATGGAGGCGAACAAGTGCCATTTCTTCCATACGTGGGGAAGATTTGCTGAAAACTACTTCCGCAAGCTTGGGAAATAGTCTGCAAGGACAGCTTCCCGGACTAACATTGTTGCAACAAAGCGGAGAGCCCGGCTATGATTTCTCTATCGCGAATCTCTACCTCCGGGGACGTACTTCCTATGCAAGCGGACAAAAAATGCTGGTATATGTCGACGGTTTCGAAGCCCCGATTGAAAGTCTGTCCACTGCGGAAATCGAGTCTGTAACATTATTGAAAGACGCTTCGGCTCTGGCTTTATATGGTATGCGTGGTGCAAATGGTGTTTTATTGGTGACAACCAAGAAAGGATGCGTTTCCGCTCCGCAAGTCAGTATCCGTTTACAAACGGGAATACAACAACCGTTGGGCGTTCCCGATCCTATCAATGCGTATGATTATGCCACCTTATACAATCAGGCGCGTGTGAATGACGGATTGCCTCGTTTATACACTCCAGAGGAATTGAATGCCTATCAGAACAACACCGATCCTTACTTTTACCCCAATGTAAACTGGAAAAAGGCTATTTTGAATAATACAGCTCCTTTGAGTATGGCTGATTTAAGTTTTAAAGGAGGAGGAGATGTGGTGCAATACTATGTAATGATGAATCTTTTGCAGAACATCGGTTTCTACAAAGACACCGATAAAAAACGCCGGGAAAACTCGAATGCCTATTATGCGAGCTTTAATTTCAGGTCTAATTTGAATATCCAGATAAGCAAACACCTGTCTACCGGACTCAATTTTAGCGGGAGTGTAGGTAATCGCTCTATTCCCGGAGGCAGCAGTTCTGCCAACGGACTTTTGGGAGCGATATGGAGAACAGCTCCGAATGCATTTCCGGTGTACAACCCCGACGGATCGTATGGAGGAAATGCCGCTTTTACCAACCCGGTCGGTAATATCGTCAGCAGAGGGCTTTATAAAGAAAACAGCCGGACTTTCCAACTGATTTTTATGCCTAAATACGACCTGGAGAAACTGACAAAGGGATTAAGTGTCAGTGCCGGTATTGCCTACAACAACTATATGGCGGATTCATCTATAAAGAATCAGAATTATGCCCGTTATTCTCTTTCCAAAGGAGCAGGGGGAGAGGTGCTATATACACCCTACGGCGCTGATTCTCCTTTGGAATCCGATGAAGGATTCCGTACTGACTGGAGCCGTCTGAACTTTAAGGCACAGTTGGATTATGATCGCGTTTTCAAGCAACATCAACTCACTGCCAGCATCTTTTTCCTGTCTGATTTATATCAGAAATATGGAAGTCGTGATGACATTAAATACTTGAATTATGCAGGGCGGGTAACTTACTCTTATAATCAAAAATACATAGGAGAATTTGCAGCTTCATATACAGGTTGTGATGATTATGCTCCTGGAAAAAGATATGGATTCTTTCCCGCTTTCTCCGCCGGATGGATACTGTCGAAAGAAAACTTCATGAAAAATATCAACTGGGTTGAATATTTGAAACTAAGAGCATCTATCGGACTGGTTGGAAACAATCAGAATGAGAACGGACGTTATCTGTTCGACCAGACTTATAGCAGTAACGGCTTCTATTTTTTAGGTACAGGGTCGTCATCAACAGGCGGGTTTCGGGCAGATATGATTGCCAATCCCGATATTAGTTGGGAGAAGGAACGTGTATTCAATATCGGATTGGATGCAGTTTTACTGAAAGGGCTGTCGGTAGAATTCGATTATTTCCATAAAGAAAGATATGATATCCTGTCACAGCCGTATTCCACTATTCCCGGATTTGTTGGAGCCTCTTATGGCGACATATTGCCTTATATGAATGTAGGTAAAGTAAAGAATCAAGGTTTCGAGGGTACGATCAGGTACGAAAGCAGTCTTAAAAACAACTTCAACTATTACGTTGAAACATCGGCGTGGTATGCAAAGAATGAAATTGTCGATATGGCGGAAGAAGTGAAACTCTACGATTATCAATATCGTAAAGGACGTTCCGTGAATACTCCTTTTGTACTTGTTGCTGACGGACTGTATCAGGAGAGTGATTTCGATTCGAATGGAAGTCTGAAGTCACATTTACCGGTACCGCAGTTTGGAGAAGTAAACCCCGGTGATATAAAATATATCGATAAAAATGGTGATGGAGTAGTCGATTCCAATGACTCCTATCCTGTGGGATATTCTAATATTCCGGAGTGGAATTATGCTTTGAAAATAGGCTTTGAATGGAAAGGGATAGACGTTGAGGCTTTATTTCATGGCGTTGCCAATAGAGACATCTATTTGAGCGGGCCGTTGGCTTATTCCTTTACCGACAATGGCTCTGCTTCAAAACTGGCTCTCGACAGCTGGACACCGGAGAATCCCAATGCTTCTTATCCCCGTTTGTCTACCCGGACATTTGAAAACAATTACCGGATATCTACATATTGGAAAAGAAACGGAAACTACTTCAGAATGAAGAATATCCGGATTGGATATACCTTCCGCCAGTCAATAGCAAGAGCGATAAAATTGTCCAGATTGTATGTGTATGCTAATGCGAGCAATCTTTTCACCGTGAGTCATCTTGACGGATTGGCCGACCCGGAAAGCAGTTCTTTGATTACATATCCGTTGACACGTTCCTACAACCTGGGAATAAAAATTGATTTTTAATAGGTAAGAACAAAAATATAATAATTATGAAATACCCAATAGGTTTATCTATCATATTGAATACTCTTGCTGCTATCAGCATATTGTCCGGATGCAGTGATTATCTGGACAGAGAGTATGATTCGTTTATCGACAACGAGATGACCTTTACTTCCTATGAACGTACAAGCAAATTTCTAGTCAATGCTTATCGGTATCTGCCTGATGGTTTCAACCGTATCGGTTCCGAAGCTATGTTGGATGCCGCTACCGATGATGCCGAACATGCTAATGCCTCCTGCAACATCCAGCACTTCAACACCGGAGCCTGGAATTCAAGGTCCAATCCGGATGATTTGTGGAATAAGTATTACGCAGGAATTCGCATAGCGAATGAATTTATAGAAAATGTAGACAGAGTGAATCTGGATAAATACAGACTCGATCCGGATAATCAGAATGAATATCAGAACCGTCTGAATGACTTGAAAACATGGAAATATGAGGCCCGTTTTTTAAGAGCGTTTTTCCATTTCGAGCTGGTGAAACGTTTCGGACCTGTACCTGTGATTACTTCTACACTATCCGTCAATGCGGATTATTCGGAGACTCCACGCCCGTCTATGGACGATTGCATCTCATTCATCTCCAGCGAATGTGATAAGGTAGCCGAAGTGCTCGATTTAACTCCGGGACGAGGAATCGATTCGGATTTGGGACGTGCAACGAAGGGAGCCGCATTGGCTTTGAAAAGCAGAGTTTTATTGTATGCGGCCAGTCCCTTGTATCTGGACTGGCAGAATTTTTCGGAAAGCGATCTTCCTTCCGATATGGAGAAATGGAAAGCTGCGGCACAGGCTGCGAAAGACGTAATTGATCTGGGCATATATTCGTTGTATGGCAGTTATGCCACTTTATTCAAGAATAACTTTCAGAATTCCGAGTTTATTCTGATGCGTCGTTATGGAAACAATTCCGACTTTGAAAAATACAACTTTCCTGTCAGTTATGGTGGGGTAGGCGGCATCAATCCTTCGTTGAATCTGGTAGACTCTTATGAAATGAAAGATGGCAGCTATTTTAGTTGGGAGAATGAGGAAAATGCCGTTCGTCCGCAATTCTACCGGGATGACAGGTTGAATGCTACCATTCTGCTGAATGATTCCGTTTGGAAAAGCACGGCGGTAGAGAATTGGGACGGTGGAAAAGACGGTCTGGGCGTTACCAATGCAACCAAAACCGGATTCTATCTGAAAAAATACCTCAATGAAGATGTGAATATCCAAACCGGCGGAGGAAGTCAGGGACATATCTGGCCGTTGTTTCGTTTAGCGGAGATTTACCTGAATTATGCGGAAGCCTTGAACGAATACGATCCCGAAAATGCGGATATAGCAGAATACGTCAATCGAGTGCGCAGCCGTGCCGGACAACCGAATCTGCCTTCCGGATTGACGCAGGACGAAATGCGTGAGCGTATCCGGCGTGAACGTCGTGTCGAACTGGCATTTGAGGAGCATCGTTCGTGGGATGTAAGACGGTGGAAGATTGCGCAAGAAACACTCGGAGGAGATTTGCTAGGTCTTGAAATCACCCGTAAGAATCAGGCTCGAAGAGCTGTTACCCGGAATTCCGTAATACCGGCTAACGAAGTTCCGGAAGGATGGCATTATTACGATGGAGACGAATTCAATGATTTGGTCATAAACAACTCATATTGGGGACAGTATGGAAGCGACACTCCGGTAGGAAACTCCCAGTATGGACAACCCACCGGAAATATCCAGACTTATCGTAAAAAACAGATTACGATTGAGAAAGGGAGTGGCGGATTGAGCTTTGCCCGGATAACAGCCACCAAGGACGACAATCCACCGGCTCCGACATTAAGCACTGCCAGTACGAGAGAAGGATGGTGGTCGGGAGCTTTGTCCAGCCGGGATACCGACAAATATGGTTATCAGGGGAAATATTACCCTCTGCATTCCCGCATTGAGATTCGTGCAAAAATACCTTATATATATGGTATATGGATGGGACCGTGGTGTCGTCATTATGCAGGAGCCAGTGTTGCGGAACTTGACATCGAAGAGTTTTTCGTCAAGGAATTTGAGAATACGGCTTCACCCCGCCGGCTTAGCCAGGCTTTACATTTGCATGATAATAAAACAGGCAATCTGGGAATCAACGTGAATGGGTACGGACGACATACAGTGCTTGATTTTGATCCGGGAGCAGACTTCCATACGTATGGCGTTCAGGTAGATCCGGACCCGGTTTCTCCGGATAAGCATGCTATCATCAGCTACCTGTTGGATGGTAAAGTAACCAATACATTCAAGACGATTGACTATGATGACAGATATAATACATTTATAACCAAAGCAATAGCGGAGGGAAGAGAAAAGCGAACCTGGGACATTGCGATAACCGGACAAATCGGAGGAAAGAATGAAAATGGTATCGGCTATCCCGAAGACAGGAATGCCAATTTGAGAAACGTTTCGATGGATGTAGATTGGGTACGTGTATTTACCCGGGATGAAACAGAACCAGAGATTCCTGAAAAGCCGGAATATCCCGTCGAGAAGTTTGATTATTCCCGTGCTGTGGTAGAAAAGAGAGTGTTTGATTCTAAAATGTATTGGTATCCCATACCTGAAAGTGAGATTCTGCAGTTGAAGAACTGGAAACAGAATCCGGGTTGGTAAATCATTAAAAAGAAATATCATGTTGAAAATAAAGATTCTAATAATCATATTTTGCTGTATCGGGGTGGTGAAAGCCCAAACCGTTATTCCTCCTTCATCAGAAACCCCTCCCGGATGGATTTATTACGATGGAGACGAGTTTAACGGAGATGTGATTGACTCCCGGTATTGGGGAATATATGGTTCCCAAAAAGTGGGGCGACCCACCTATAATCAGGAAAATAAAGCCATGCTTCAGACATACCGTCCGGAGCAGGTCTTTATCGAAACCCTTCCTACAGGAGAGAAGATTTGTCGAATTCACTCATTCAAAAGTAAAGATGCGCCCAGTCCCGTTCATCCCAGTGTGAAGAGCAAGACCGGATGGTGGTCGGGAGCGCTGTCCAGCAGAGATTCCGATACGGAGAAATATTATCCTCTTTTCTGCCGCATAGAGATCAAAGCCAAAGTCCCATATCTATATGGGCTTTGGAATGCACTTTGGTTGAGGCATTATAAAGGAGCTGGAGTAGCCGAAATAGATATACTGGAGTTTTTTACCAAAGCTTTCGGGGAAAATCCTTATCCGGCCAAAGCGAATCAAACCTTGCATTTGTTCAATTCGGAAACGCAAAAGTTGGGAATCAATCTACCCAAAGGTCAGATACGATATACTGAAATCGGAGACGATAAGCCGGGAGATAATTTCCATGTATATGCGGTTCAGATAGATCCCGATCCTGTTGATAACAATCATGCCATCATTACGTTTCTGATAGATAATAAAGTCAATTACCAGATACATACCCGTACACAGTTGGGGGATGCATATACTGATTTTATCACTAAGGCTCGTAAAGAGAATCGGCTGGACAGAGTTTGGGATATTGCTATCACCGGGCAGGTAGGAGCATTTGACAAGTTGGATGTCGGTTATCCTGCGGAGGAACTGCAGCAATTTGATTTCGATATTGATTGGATAAGAGTTTATGTTCGCGATCCGCATACCCGGATCGTCGGAAATAGTAAACTACCTCATACTCCGGAAGCGGATTCATTTGTTAAAGATTTGCTCTCACGGATGACTGTGGAAGAGAAGATCGGCCAGTTATCCCAATACGTAGGCCGTACCCTTCTAACCGGTCCTGAATCAGAATATTTGAGCGATTCATTGATAGCACGCGGACTTGTAGGTTCTGTTTTGAATATATCCGGTGCAAAGACATTGCGTGATTTGCAGGAAAAGAATATGCGTCATTCCCGGATAAAGATACCGATTCTTTTTGGGATGGACGTGATTCATGGATATAAGACAATCTTTCCAACTCCTTTGGCGGAATCGTGTAGTTGGGATTTAGCAGCGATCGAACGAGCTGCCAAGATTGCTGCGATTGAATCCTCGGCAGCCGGACTACATTGGACGTTCGCTCCTATGGTCGACATCGCAAGAGACGCCCGTTGGGGCAGGGTAGTGGAAGGAGCAGGAGAAGACACCTACCTGGGAAGTGAAATAGCCAAAGCAAGAGTGAATGGTTTTCAGTGGAATCTTTGGGAGAATAATTCAGTATTGGCATGTGCAAAGCATTGGGTAGCTTACGGACTTCCCCAGGCGGGAAGAGATTATGCTCCGGTGGATATGTCGGAACGGACTTTGTTTGATACTTATCTACCTCCTTTTAAGGCTTGCATTGATGCGGGAGTACTTACTTTTATGAGTGCTTTCAATGATATAAATGGTATTCCTGCGTCCGCACATCCGTTCCTGCTCAAAGACTTATTGAGAGGGCAATGGAATTTCAATGGTTTTGTGGTAAGCGATTGGGAAGCAGTGAAGCAGCTGGTGGCGCAGGGAGTGGCGGAAGACGATAAAGACGCTACCCGTTTGGCTTTCAATTCCGGCATCGACATGGATATGACAGATGGGCTCTATAATAAATACATGAAAGAACTGATAGAAGCCGGTAAAATCAGTATGGAAGATGTCGACAATTCCGTCAGTCGGATTCTGCATATCAAATATGCTTTGGGACTGTTTGTTGATCCATATAAATTCTGTAATGAAGAATACGAATCGCAGACAATCATGAAAAAAGAATTTCTGGATGCAGCACTGGACATGGCTCATAAATCGGCTGTCCTGCTGAAGAATGACAATCATACATTACCGCTGGCAAAAAATGTCCGTTCCATTGCCGTGGTAGGTCCGCTGGCCGATAATCAGACCGAACTGCTGGGCTCGTGGAGAGCAAGAGGGGAAGATCGCCATGTGACGACTGTATTGCAGGGCATAAAGAACAAAATCGGCGGTAACAAAACGAAAGTTGGATATGCCCGTGGTTGCGATTTTGACGGAGAAGATAAGTCAGGATTCAAAGAAGCAGTGAAATTGGCTTCCAAAAGTGATATGGTGATTGCCGTTGTCGGTGAAAAAGCTTTGATGAGTGGCGAATCGAGAAGCCGTGCCCAACTGGATTTGCCGGGTGTGCAGGAAGAATTGATAAAAGAACTGGTTGCCACAGGGAAACCCGTTGTCGTCGTATTGATGAATGGGCGTCCGCTGTCTATCGAATGGGTGGACAAGAACGTATCGGCCATTCTCGAAACCTGGTTTTTAGGTACTTCTGCAGGAACCGCTATTGCTGATATACTGTTCGGTGATTATAATCCTTCCGGAAGATTGACCATTTCTTTTCCACGGGTAGAGGGACAAGTACCGGTTTACTATAACTATAAGAAATCCGGACGTCCGGGAGATATGCCCCATTCCTCAACCACCCGGCATATCGATGTTCCGAATGCTCCGCTCTATCCTTTTGGTTACGGTTTGAGTTATACCACATTCAGTTATTCAGTTCCGCAGAGCACCCAAAAAGAATATACGCGACAGGAGACCATCTCCGTTTCGGTGACAGTAACCAATACCGGAGACAGAGATGGCGAAGAGACTGTGCAACTGTATGTGAATGATAAAGTTGCTTCTGTTGTGCGTCCGGTAAAGGAGTTGAAGGCATTCAAGAAAATATTCCTGAAAGCGGGGGAGTCAAAGACCGTTCAGTTTGACATTTCTCCTTTAGCTTTAGGCTTTTATGATGCTGCCATGAACTATGTGGTAGAACCCGGTGAATTTGAAATTATGACCGGCTGCAACAGTAATGATTTACAAACCATATCGGTCAAACTAATAAATTAGAAGGAGGAACCGTTCTATGAGAAATTGGATAATTGTATTTTTTGTCATCTTTGCCGCTCGGCTTTCTGCACATGACGGTGACAGTATAAAGATCACACACGGTCCTTACCTGTGTGATATGAGTACCGACGGCGTGACAGTGGTATGGACTACAAACAAACCTGCTCTTTCGTGGGTGGAAGTGGCGCCTGCCGGTGAAGATCATTTCTATGGGAAGGAACGTCCGCGATATTGCGATACGGAGTCCGGACGTAAGCGGGCCAATGATACAATCCACCGTGTACGCATCAAACATTTGGAACCCGGCAGGGAATACAGATACCGGATTTTTTCGAGAGAAGTTGTCTCCTGGCCTTCGAGTGACTGGGTAACTTATGGATTGATTGCTGCTTCAAATGTATACAAGCAAGAACCTTTCAGATTCAGAACTTTCGACGACCGGAAGAAAGAAATTTCCTTTCTGGTATTAAATGATATTCACGGGCGGAGTGACTATATGAAGTCTCTGTGTCGGGAAGTAGATTTCAAATCTCTTGATTTCGTTTTGCTTAATGGAGATATGTCGTCATGGGTAGAGGGGCAGGAGCAGATATGTAAAGATTATATTGATGCTTGTGTCGAATTGTTTGCTTCCGAAGTGCCTATTGTTTTCAATCGGGGAAACCATGAAACACGTGGAGTTTATTCCGATGCGTTGATAAAGTATTTTCCTACGTCTACCGGAACTTTTTATTATCGTTTCAACATAGGTAAGGTTTGTTTTCTTGTTCTTGATTCCGGTGAAGATAAGCCGGATTCGGATTTGGAGTATGCCGGTATTGCCGACTATGACAATTACCGAGAAGAAGAAACCCTATGGTTGCGGAGTGTGGTGGAAGAAAACGATTTTAAGCAATCATCCCTTCGGATCGCATTCCTGCACATCCCGCCGACGATAGGCAACTGGCATGGAAACTATCATTTGCAGCAAACCTTGTTGCCCGTTTTAAATACGGCTGGAATTGATCTGATGTTATCCGGACACACTCATAAATATTATTTCCGTGAATCAGAACCCGATAAAGCCAACTTTCCCATCCTTGTCAATGATAATAACAGCTATCTGCTTTGTAAGATAAAAGATGGAAAAATGGTGATTGATGTGGTAGGAGCGAATGGAAAAGACAAGAAGCAACATCAGTTTGATGTGAAATTTTAATCAAATACCATTAGATTCCAATAGTATAGTTATTTATAATTTAATGTAATCATGAAGATGAAAACTATAATAAAATTATTATTTGTATTTTCGTTGCCATTTATTTTCTGTCGTTGTGCCGACGACGGGATACACTATGAACGGGAAATCAATGTTCCCGAAGGTATCTATCTGACGGGGAGTGCGTCCCAATTCTCGGTAGAGGCAATCAATGGTAAAATGAATGTGATAAAAGAGGGCACTTTGGTCGCATTGAACACATGGCTGACATCCAGCGGAGATTTTTATATCTCTTTAGTCGGACCGGATGGGCAACCAGTTTATTATGGGCAGGGAGCGCTTTTGCAAAACGACAACAGTGAGGTGTCAACTTATTCTTTGGCTCCTGGAACCGGCGGTTTCAGAGTAATGGAAGATGGATTGTATCAGCTAATTGTGAATCCTTTATTGAAACAGGTTAATATTGTTCCATTCAATTTCCGTTTGACGAGTAAATTCGAACTGACAGAAGACGGTGAAAACGAACTCTTTCTTCAAAAACCGTCTTACGACCATATTAACCATGTGGCTACCTGGGTGTCCAGTGGCGAGTTAGAAGTGATATTACCGGCAGAGTTTTCGTTTAATTATACCGATAATACATCTTTTGATGTGAAGGAAACAGATACGGAGAAATATACATTCTCTTCTATGTACACCGGAACGGGAGGAAGTATAAAAATGAATGTTTTAACTGAAGAATATGCCGAACTAACCAACCAGTCGCAAGTGCAGCTCAATCTTAAAAACAAAGGTGAGTATAAAGTAACGCTTCAATATGAAGTCTTGACAGGAAAATTCTTTGCGAAGATGACGGGCAATGAGATCATAGAACCCGAACCGGAGGGGTATCCGGAGAAACTATATATGATTGGAGATGAATTTGGAAACTGGAATTGGAATTCGACAAATGTGGTAGAGATGGCCCCTGTGGGACAGCTTGGCAATGGTGCATTCTGGACTATCAAGTATTTCAATGCTGGTCAGGGAATTAAATGGGCATTGGAAAAATCTGATGCGGAAAGTTTTGCCTCTTTGGGTACAAATGTCAATTATGTTGTAGGCAGTAACGGAAGAGCGACGGTAGAAACAAGCGGCCTGTATTTGGTATATGTAGATATGAACCGTAATCTTATAGCTTTTGAGAAACCTGCCGTTTATGGAATAGGTGAGTGTTTTGACGGACAGGAAGTATCGTTCGATCTTTCCGGGCAGAATTTCTCTGCTGTCACTACAACACAAGGCAATCTTCAGATGTATGCAACTTCCGACTATAACAATAGAGACTGGAACACTATGGAATTCAACATCTATAATGGACAAATCTATTATCGTGGTGTAGGTGCTGCACTGGAACCGGTTCCTGTTGCTTCTAATATACCAATAGAACTTGATTTCTCTCAAGATAGAGGTAAAATAGCTGTGACTTTTGCCTCTCCAAGTGATGTCCCCTCAACAGCGAAGGCTATTTATATGGTTGGCGATGAATTTGGAAACATGAATTGGGGCTCGGATGGGGTTATCTCATTAGATAAGGTTTGGAACAGTGCCGACCGATGGATACATATTAATTATTTCAATGCCGGAACTAAACTTCGTTTCTCTACATCCAAGATATTTGGTGATGGAGAGTTTACCGGACTGACTAATAATGTAGGCTTCGAAATCTCTGACGAAGGACTGGTGGTTATCCCCCAAAGTGGTACTTATATCATTTTCGTTGATTTAGGTTCGAAGACCATCTCCATCCAAAAGCCTGTAATCTATGGGTATGGAACGGCAGCCGGAGGAAACAACGAAAAGATCTTGCCTTTTACGGAAAGTAGCGACGGGAAAACATTCTCTGTTACTTTACCTAATGGAGGACGTTTCAGAATACATCCTTATATTCCTGCTTTTGATAATCTTAATCCTTCATTTGGTGCTTGGAAACGCGAATATGCTGTTAATCCGGAGACTCTTGAAATCTATTTGCGTAAAGAGGGCATGGATGAACCGAACAAAGATTATGTATGGGCTGCCAACACTATAATAACTCTTGATTTCAGGGCAGCGAAAGGAACAATAATAGTTCCTTAGCCTGATCTGCTTCAATATTATATTCATTTTCTAACAGTTGTTTGCCGGATTTCCTTTTATCTGGCAAACAACTGTAATTTTTTTCATTCTATGATTAGCGTTTTTTACGTTTTAGCTATTTTCTATCCGGTTCATCAATTGCCCGGACATCTCATGCAGCTTCCTGTTGCGTTCCGGTTCCTGTTCTACCGTTTTTGTGTTCCGTCAAGAAACAAAAAATCCAAATTTCGTTTGGAAATCAGAATTTTACAGCTTATTGCTTTTCTTCAAAGTGGTGCACTAGGAAAACTTTATAATGTTTCCATTTATACCGGAATGAACGGCATATATATGAAGAGAACGTCTTTAGGAAAATTTCCGAAGACGTTCTCTTCTATACTGTCGGCTTTTAAAAAGCTTCTAGCCTGTTTTCATCCAGCAGTTTTATAATATCCTTCTCTTTATAAAGTATTCTGCCTCCCAGCCGGTAATAAGGGATAAGCCCGGTTGTCCTGTGTTCAACCAGTGTCCGGCGTGTTATCTTCAGTAATTCGGACAGTTCAGTTTCGGTGATGTACCTGTCACCGTTCAGGACAGGCCTGTATCTGTCCGGTTCGCTTTTTAAGAGTTCAGTGATGTGTCCAATATCCTGGAAGAACCGGATAATCTCCGGACTTTCCCTTGTCAGTAAGTCATGTGCCATATTTCTTTGCTTATTTGTTTCCTTTTTGTAACAGTCCTTCCATGTATGTGACGATGTCTTTTTTCCGGTAATAGATTTTCCTGTCTATCCTGCTGTACGGGATTTTTCCCGTGCTGCGTAAAGTAAGCAACTTCCTTGGAGAGATATCCAACATAATGCATGCTTCCTGATTGTCCATCCATTCCGTCAGTCTTTCC
>CDYU01025893.1_pt1 | contig 20826 bp, 12 predicted proteins | sample 480701 | NCBI WGS metagenome assembly CDYU01 (sample SAMEA3182105, study PRJEB8094) | gut metagenome | biome: human; feature: gut; material: Stool; isolation source: human stools | place: Canada | collected 2013-02-26 | reverse complement strand
CCCTTTAAGGCATGTGCTTTCTCAGTCAGAAACAGGAGTGTTTTCCTTTTGTCCGTTTCAGACTGAACACGGCTTATCAGTCCTTGATGTTCCATTCTTTCCAGCATCGTCGTAAGAGATGTTATCGCTAATCCGCATTTGACCGAGAGTGACCTGATCGAGATTCCATCCTCCTGCCACAGCACATAAAGAATGCGCCCCTGGGCTCCATTGAACGCATCAATATTCTTTTCGCTGAGAATCTTCTCAAAAATCCGGTCACCAAGCTGTTTTATTTTGGTGACAAGAAATCCTCCATTTGTTTTCATGCAAAAGCTCCTATATAGTAGTTTATAAAATCATACTATATAGGAGCTTTATTGTCAAGAGCTTGTATGTTTGAATAGAGGTAAATTCAGATTTGTTGGCCTCATTCTATCGCATACTCGGTACATTTCCCGGCTTGCGTATCACAGCGGCAATGCAGGTATTCCACATTGCCGCTGTGATTTTCTTTTTAGCGTTCTCTGTCTGCGGATGATTTTTGCGGCTCCTCCTCACCTCGCTCACCGTCCACGATCTCATTCTCCTTCTTGTCCAGATTGAGCAGGGCGTTCAACTCGTTCAGACGGGCCGTTTTCGCCGCAAGTTCTTCCTCCTGGGGGAATGGCTTCTGCACCTCGGCCTTTGCATTTTCAAGCTGAACCCGCGTATTCTCCAACTGCTCGACACACGCCGCCATTCGTTCCTCAAAAGCGCCGAGGGTGTTATCCAGTCGCTGAATATTGCCGAAGATGTCTGTACCCAGCGTGACCGTATGCCGCAGCTGGTGAATCAGCGTGATTTTATATTCTCGGCTAAAGGTATCGAAGGACAGCTCCATATCAAAGCCTCGGTACTGACCGATGGGAACCGGGTCGGGGCTTGTCATGGACTTGCAAAGGCCGAGGATGGCATCGCCGGCAGCCTTCTTTTCCCTTACCGTGCCGCCCGGCATAATCATGGGAGAGAAGCCTTCCTCGTTGGGCTCGGTATTTCTTTTGCGCTGGTCAATATCCGCCTGATAGCCCTCAATGCGCTGCTCCAACGATTTGATTTTCTGCGGAAACTCCTTCAGGATTTGATCCTCCAGCGAATAGCGTTGGCTCAGATGGTTGGCCTTGAGAAGTTTCAGCCGGGACACATCAATGTCCAGATCCATCTTCTCCTTGATGTGGGGATTGCCGGCGCACAGCGCCTTGATTTCCGCATAACTCAGGGCGGTTTCGTCAATGTCCTCCGCAGAGCGCACCGGGGATTTGCTGGTCATGATCTGCCCAATGAACTTCTGCTTGGATTCCACCAACTGATACAGGTAGCTGTCGAAGGTGTTCTCCGTGACATAGGTGTAAATATCGACCTCCTTGTTTTCGTTGCCCTGGCGGATGATTCGTCCTTCCCGCTGCTGCAGGTCAGACGGTCGCCACGGACAATCCAAATGATGAAGTGCCGCAAGCTTCGTCTGCACATTGGTGCCGGCTCCCATTTTCTGCGTGGAACCGATGAGCACACGCACCTGACCGGAGCGCACCTTGCCAAACAGCTCTTTCTTTTGCGCCTCAGAGTTTGCCGTGTGGATATAGGCGATTTCCTCTGCCGGAATGCCCTTGGCAATCAGCTTGTTCCGGAGATCATCGTACACATTGAACTTGCCGTCGCCGTGGGGCGTAGACAAGTCGCAGAATACCATCTGTGTCGAGCTCCGGTCGGTGGTGCGCTGCCAGATATCAAAGACATTCTCAGCACACGCGCCTACCTTGCTTGTCTCGCTGTCGGGGAGCATATCGTTTATGAGCCGCTGATCCAAGGCGAGCTTTCTGCCGTCATTGGTGATGAGGAGCATGTTGTCCACGCTGGAATCCACCATCTTATTGCGGACACGCTCGGCTCGTTCTGAAAGAGAGGCCACCATTTCCTTTTGCGTTTCCGATGGCTTCAAGACAACGCTGTGGTAATGGGCCTCCGGAACAGGGAGCTTGAGCATATCCGCCGTTTGAATATCTGCGGTCTCCTTGAACATCGCCATGAGCTCCGGCAGATTGTAGAACTTGGCAAACCTCGTTTTGGCGCGGTAGCCCGTGCCCTCCGGGGAGAGCTCGATGGCTGTCACCGTCTCACCGAAGGTGGAGGCCCAGGCATCGAAGTGGAGAAGGTCATTCCTGCGTAGCGCTCCGTACTGGAGATACTTCTGCATGGTGTACATCTCCACCATGCTGTTGGAGATGGGTGTGCCGGTGGCAAACACAACGCCTCTGCCGCCGGTCAGCTGGTCCAAATACCGGCACTTCATATACAGGTCGCTGGACTTCATGGCCTCGGTTTGGCTGATGTTGCCTACATTCCGCATTTTTGTAAATGCGGCGAGGTTTTTATAGTAATGCGCCTCATCGACGAAGATACGGTCAACGCCCAGCTCTTCAAAGGTCACAACATCATCCTTGCGGGACTGATCGTTGAGCTTGTCCAGCTTCTGCTTGACCGTTTTCTTGGTTCGCTCCAGCTGCTTGATGGAGAAATTATCCCCACGGTTTTTCTTCAATTCAGAAATACCGTCCAGCACTTCATCCAGCTGTTGCTGCAGGATGGCACGCTGTCGTTCCAGGGACATGGGGATCTTTTCAAATTGGCTGTGCCCAATGATGACCGCATCGTAGTCGCCGGTGGCAATGCGCCCGCAGAACTTCTTGCGGTTCTTGGTCTCGAAGTCCTTCTTGGTGGCCACAAGAATATTGGCGGTGGGATAGAGCTGGAGGTATTCGCTCGCCCATTGCTCTGTCAGGTGATTGGGGACCACAAACAGGCTTTTCTGACACAAGCCCAGCCGTTTGCTCTCCTGCGCAGCCGCTACCATCTCGAAGGTCTTCCCAGCCCCCACTACATGGGCAAGCAAGGTGTTGCCGCCGTAGAGGATATGGGCAATGGCATTGACCTGATGCGGCCTCAGTGTGATCTCTGGATTGATTCCCACGAAATTCAGGTGGCTGCCGTCATACTCACGGGGGCGAATGCTGTTGAACTTCTCGTTATACAGCTTAGTCAGCTGCTCCCGGCGTTCCGGATCGCTCCATATCCAGTCTGCAAAGGCCTGCTTAATAAGCTCCTGCTTGCCCTGTGCGATAGCCGTCTCTTTCTTATTGAGCACAGCCGTTTTCCTGCCGCTTCCGTCCTCAACGTAGTCAAAGATTCTCACATCACGGAGGTTCAGGGTTTCCTCCATGATCTTATAGCCGTTGACTCTACCGGTGCCGTAGGTGTTGTGAGCTTTCACATTGCTGCGGTCATAGGATTTCCCCTCCACATTCCATTCGCCGGTGTACTGCGCGTAGTGAACATGGATGTTCCACTGGCAGTAGCGAGGGGTGCTGAAAAGCTCAAACATAAACTGCTCCACAATTTCCGGAGGCAGCCATGTTGCGCCCAACCTTACGGAAATCTCACTTGCCGTCAGGTCAACCGGCTGCACCGCCTCAAGCGCACGAATATTCTCACCGTAATCTTCGGGGTAGAGCTCCGCACTCCGCTTTGCCCAACGGAGCTTTTCACGGACATTGCCGGAGAGATATTCATCGGCAGGGAGATACTTCGGCTTGCCGTCCTCTTCGCTTATGTGCATGGGGTTGAGGAAAATAACACCCTTCAAATCCTCAAACAGCTCCTGCTCGGTTTTACCGGTAAGCTGCGACATATATGGCATGTCGATTCTCGCTTTTTCCGCAAGGGACAGAGCATAGGCCTCGGAAGCCGTGTCAACCGACTGCACCGTTACCTTCTGCTTGATGGTTCGTTTGGAGAACATATCTGCCTTGCGGAGGAAGTTGCCCTCATCGTCCAGCACCTCCAGCGAGGCAAGCAGGCAGTAGGAGCTGTCGGAATTGAAAGCCGAATTGTTGGCTCTTGCGCTGATAAGCCCATATTTTTTGCTGAAATCATCATAGAGGCGATTGAGTTTTTCCTGCTCTGCCTTGATATCGGCATCGGGATAGTCCTCCGTCTGGTACTCAATCAGCGTCCGGACACAGTCACGGATGGCAATCATGCCTTTGATGCGGCTTTCGGCAGTCGCGGAAACATCCACGGGATTCATGCGGCTGTTTTCACGGTAATAGATTTTACCGTCCACCACCGTGAAGCTGAAATTGCGCACATCAGGGTCAGCGGGAATAGAAAGGTCCTCATCCTCCGCTTCAAGATCGTCGATTTCAAATTCGGTAATCTCGGCATGAATGTTCTGGATGGCATCCCGCAAGAGGTCCCCAAGCTCTGCATTTTCATAAGCAATACAGGCGGACTCCATGCCGTGAGGCCCGCTGACCATCTGCATGTCGCCCAACACCATTTCAGGGTTATCCACAAAATAGGCGTTCATCCGGATTCCATTGGCGTCGGTGGCCAGATGCACCCAATCGGGCTCAATGTCAATCAGACGGTCTCTCTTCTGGAGAAAGATAATGTCCGATGTGACCTCCGTGCCGGCAGCGGCCTTGAAGGTATCATTCGGCAGCCGGATCGCACCGAGCAGGTCGGCTCTCCGGGCAATATACTTTCGGACATTGGGGTTTTCCTTATCCAGCGTACCCTTTGAGGTGATGAAGGCGATTACGCCGCCGGGTCTCACCTTATCCAAAGTGCGGGCGAAGAAATAGTCATGGATGAGGAAGTTGTGCTTGTCATAGCGCTTGTCCGGCACCTTGAACTGCCCGAAGGGGACATTGCCGATTGCAGCGTCAAAGAAGCTGTCGGGAAGGTTTGTATTCTCAAAGCCCTGCACCGCGATGCTGTTTTTCTGATAGAGCTGCTGGGCGATTCGCCCGGAAATACTGTCCAGCTCCACGCCGTAGAATTTCGCACCATTCATGCTTTCGGGAACAAGCCCCATAAAGTTTCCGATGCCGCAGGAGGGCTCCAGCACATTGCCGGTCTGAAAGTGGATGTTCTCCAGGGCACTGTACACCGCCTTGATCACCACGGGCGGCGTATAGAAGGCCGTCAGCGTGGATTCTCTTGCCGACGCATATTCCTCATCGGAAAGCACATTCTTCAGCTCGGTATAATGGGGATTGTCCTCCTTGAAGAACTCGGATAGACCGCCCCAGCCCACATAGTCGGCAAGCACACGCTGCTCGGTGGGTGTCGCCAATCGGCTTTCCGCATCCAGCTTATTCAGAAGCTGAATGGCACGGATATTGTGATAGAACCGTTCCAGCGGCGTGCCCACGCCGATATCATCGCTCTCGATTTGGAAGTTAGTTCGGTACTCGGTGCTGATTTCCGGATGCAGCACATGAGGCGCGATCTTGGAAGGCCTTTTCACTTGTAGAGGCAGGGCGAGCGATTCTTTCTGGTCATCCAGCAAGGCTTCCGCATTGGGATAGGTTACGACCTCGCCGTCTTTGACGGTGCTGATGGGCAGAGCATCCAATTCTTCGTCCGTTAGGCTCTCAATTTCGGAATCGTCTTCTGCCAAATCTTCCGTTTCTCTGAATACCCGTGTGCCGTCCGCACCAAACTCCGCCTCATATCGGTCAGTCTCTCGCGCCGCTTCCCGGTCTGCTTCAAAAGACAGAATATCCTCGTGAATCTTCAGGAGGTTTTCCGGCGTGAACTCGATATAATCGCAGTCCATCTCATAGCCATTTTCAGCTTCCATGAAGAACGGAGTATTGATGTCCGCAAGGAACTGATCCGACATTTCTTCAAGGTCATTTCGGAAGTCGGCGGCGTTTTCCGGATGGTTGGCAATGTCATACTGCTCGACAAGCTCTTCAAAAACAGAGAAATCAAGGTCACCGGAAACATACTGTCCACCTGCATCTGCATCGGGATTGAAGTAAATCCAGTGAACCTTGTTACTGCCGGTGTCAAGGGATATTCTCGCCTTCGTATTGTCTGCGACAGGGGGTTCTTCCACGGCTTGCAGCAGCCTGTCATTCAGCGGATTTTCTTTGAGCCGGTTATCGAACTCTTCACGAGTCAGCTCTTTGTTAAACAGCGGGAACTGCGTATCAAAGAGGACGACCTTCTTCTCGTCAAAAGACAGCAGCTCGTATTCCTGCGTACCGATATAGACCGTATCGCCAAGATGATAGCGGTATTCCTTCCGGGGCTCCGGCGGAGGGTTCAGCTCATCAAAGGTCGGCTCAAGGGACTTCGCCACATCGCTGTTCAACGCTTCCAGCATGGCTTCGCACCGTGCGGTCAGGTGGGTGTTGTCCGCAATGATCGCATTCATCGCCTCGCGCATCATGGGGAGGATGAAGTCACCCTCCGCAGTACGGGCGTGCATTTTCTTTTCGCCCACGCTGAACGCACTCCAGCAGCTTGACAAATCATACAGGTTCAGCGCTTTGCTTTCCTCGCCAAGCTGCGCCACAAAGTCATTGTAATCATAGACAATCGACCGGAACTCCTCAGAGATTTCACCTCGCTTCCTCCGAGCTTCTGCCTGCTCCCGGTAGGCAGGATAGTTGTCCTTTTCTGCTTGGCTCAGATAGCGGTCGGCACGGATCAATTCCCCGATCCGCTTCTCGACCTTGTTCCACCGCAAAAGCAGTTCTGCATCGGGCCGAGAGATTCTGCCTCTGCTGATTTTGATTCCCTTGGCGTCGTGGCTTTCATCGAGATTTCTGCCGGAAACGGCAGGATACGCGCCGCCGATGCCGTATTCGTTTTTCAAAAAGGCGATGTTGCTCTCGGAAGACTCTTGTTTGAGAAACTGTTCATAGATGCGGAATTTGCCCTGATGGATGCCGCTGCCCCGTGTCAGAATGGCGTCGATGTCCTCCTGAGAAATAGAAAAAGCGGAGGACTTTTCTTCCTCCGCCTCTGCGATAATTTCCTGTTGCTGTTCAACTGTGGGGAGCGTTACGCGTAGATCAGATCGTTCAGAATCACTTCCTCCGCCGAGTGACGAATGGAGTTCATCATCTGCACCCACCGCATCTGATCCTCTGCCTTCAGGCTCTCCGTCACTCCGTTCAGCGCCTTCATCTGCTCGGTCAGGTCGTCCAGCATCTTCTGCGCCTGCCGGTCCACTTCCTCCAGATGACTGTTCAGTGTTCCGTTCAGCAGCATCCCGGTGTAGATCCCATCCCGGTGCTCGCGGAGGAAAGTCCGCCGCAGCATTCCATACTTCCCAAGCTTCGGGCTCTCCGGTACGGTCAGATCGGGAATCAGGTAATCCCCCTGCATCGTATAGGTCAGTTCCATATTCGTTGCTCCTTTCCTTGTTTTCTGTTCGATTCTTATGATACGCAGAAGGATCGGTCTGCGCAAATGTGCGAATCTTCCGCTTTTCCTCCTTCTCCATTTCCTTGACGGTTTCGCCCATTTCACGGATGACCATCTCAGAAATATCACTGACTGCGGCACCGAGCACGGAGATAACCTCCACGGTGTTGAAGTCAAAGAGATGGCTGAAATCCTCTCGGCTAAAGTACTGCCTCGGCTCATACCCCGCACGGGAGAGCGCCATAAAAGCGACGCTGCTTTTCAGCGAGGTTTTCAGCCACGCTTCAAGGCTTGTGTCGTCCAGCTCCTCCAGAAAGCTGCCGGCTTTGACAGCGTTCAGTTCCATGAGATAATCTGAAAGATTATCCTCCACGGCATAACCGGAAATATCTATGAGAAGGTGCGGGAAATCTCGCGGCTCCTCCACATCACCGAAGCTGGCCTGAAGGCTTTCCGATACCGCCTGTTCGTACTCCGGCTTCATCTGCCAAAGGGTGATGTTCCTTCCGGCACGGCTGTTGGTGTCGGAGATATCAAAGACATGTCTCAGCTTGTAGGGAACATCTCTGTCGATCAGCAGCGCGATGCCTTTCGTGCCCTTGTTTACCCATCTGCCGAGTTTATTCCATGTGTCGATTTCCGCACACGCCGTTGCATCCGGCTTCTGCGCATGGATGAGCAGCTGCTCCTTAAAGCTGTACTTGTAGTTGTTTGCCGCCGTAATCAGAAAATCGGTATATCGGTCGGCATTGGAGGCGATATCCCTGGCAGTCTGGGATGCCATCTCCAAAATGATTCTGTATTTGCTCGGCATGGGAACTCCCTCCTTATCTTACTTTGATCGTGACCTCAACGGTCTGCGCATTCTCTCCGAGGATCGATGCAAATAAAAGCCCGGTTCTGGCGTTGGACACCTTGGTCACCAACTCATTCAACCGGTAGACGGTGGTATTGATCTCTTCCTGATTATCTGCGTAATAGTAGCCCGTTTCATCGCTGCAAATAGGAAAGCCATCCTGCCGCAAGGCACTGATCTTGCGGCGAATATTTCGTCCGTCAAGCAGAAACAGCTTTTCAAGCTCCTTGCTGTGGATGGCATTTTCTTTGCCAATATGATTTTTACGGAGATATTCGCAGATGGCTTTCTTCTTATCCATAGCTTCTCCTTATCTCGCAGGTTCGTGGTCTTTTTGCTTATGAACCGCCGGTGGATTCTTCTCCATGTACTCCTTCACGGTAGTAAGCGTGCCCTCATAGTTCCAATCGTTTTCAGGATCAATGTCGCGGTAGGCGTTTCTCCCATCCGGTCGGGGCTCCAAGCGGACGGGTTTGTTGGAAATCAGCGTTCCCCAATGATTCACCATGATCCAGTTGGCAATCTGAACCGGCTCACCCTGCTGGTCATCATCGTGGCGAACCTCGTACATATACATGCCCTGCGGAACAGTGTCACGGTCTACCCGCAGGCAGGTAAAAAGCATGGGATGCCCCAGAACGGTTACATCCTCAAATTTCTCTGTCATGGCATTTACCCTCATCGTGCTTCACCCCTTTCCTTCGGCTTTCTGTGGGGACTGTCCTCTACGAAAAGTCCTTTTGGCAGTGTATCCAGGTCGTTCAGGAACGCACGGGAAATCGTCTTGCCGTTCCGGTCTCGGTACAGAACGACGCACAGCGGCTCGCCGTGATAGAGCGACTCCCTCAGGTCTGCCAGAAAGCGCTGCTCATCGCTGTACGCAACGCTGCTGCAAACTTTTCCGTTAAAAGCCAAATAGTCCAGTCTGGCTATGTAGCTTTCGCCCGGCAGTGCATGGTTCATCGTGCCTCACCTCGTTCTCTCTGTCGGGTAGGAAAGCTCCAGCCGTACACCTTCCCGATCTCATCGCCAAGCCTGCGGGTGACACGGGCAATATCTGCCATGGTGGCTGTGCCGTTGTAGATTTTTTCTTTGAGCCGGTCCTTCTGCGCCTGGGAAACATTGTCCTTATATACCCGATAGAGATAGTGGTTTGTACCGTCATGGTGGGTGTCATCGCACCGAAGATCTCCGCTCTTGTCCACATACCATGTGGTGTAGTCGTAATCAGAGTAAAGGCAGTCACGGATATTGCCGCTGGGAATTTCTTTGTATCCCGTGCGCCTGCCATTCCAAAGCCCCAGATCGGCAACAACCAGTATCGGCTGCGAAAGCTGGATGTCCAAATTCAGGCGTTCGTCCTCAAGATAATGCCCATTTTCCTCATACATCATGGCGACGCGCTCGTCCTCGGAAAGCGTCGGATATTCTTCCTCCATCCAGTCTTTCCACTCCTCATAGTCAAGGTCAGCATTGGACCAGATGCGATAATCGTCCTTACTCATCGTGCATCACCTCTGTCCTTCGGCATCACAGGTTTTCCGTCCGCATCGTAATTTCTAGGGTCTGCGGCGGGCACCTGAAAGCCGAACATAGAGCCGGCCTTCATGGCTTCTTCCTGCGCCTTGCTGACGCCGAGCTTTGTGTTGTACTCATTCACGATGCTCCGGGCTTCGTCCTTGTCGGTAACGGGAATGTCCGTCTTGAAGTAGCCCTTTTCACCGCGCTTGATGATAATGATTTCGTCGCTGCCGGAAAGAACGCTGTAGCACCGCTCGGGCAGGTTGTCCCGAACCGGCTCGCAGGTATGGCCGCCATATTCCATGCGCTCGGCAAACTCGCAGATGTGATAGAGGTTGCTCCCGATCTCCACATGGTAGTCGTCGATATACCGGCAGGTGCGAATCTGGTCTTCATTCCACGAATAGTGGATTTTCACCTTGCCGCCATCTGGAATGCGAAACAGCTCCTTGTAATGGCTGTCAATAAAACGGATTCCTTTCTCTGCGTCCTTCAGGTGCTGATCGAGCCAATCCCGGCGATAGCAATAGCAGTACAGGTTGTATTCGCCTCTGTCCGGGTTCAGGCGCAGAAGATAGGCATATTTTTCGGTATCCACACGAACGCCATAGTAGCCCGGTTCCTCCTGCATACGGCTTTGGGGTGTGCAATAGCAGTACTTGGCAAGCGCCCTGCGGTTATGAAGAATGTCGCCTTCCTCACGCAGAGAGTTGATTACATCATCAAACTCTGCCTTGAACTCATCGGTTTTCAGCTCCTCCCGGAAATCAAACCAGCTGCTGAAAAAGCCGTTGCCGTCTGTATCCATGTCTGCCCGGAGGTGGCCGATCAGTCCGGTTTGCATGGAAATCTGCGTGCTCTGGCGAAAGGTATATTTGTCCTCCGCCTCGATCATTGCTCTTTTTTCATACTCGATCATCTTGCGTCACCTCTTTCTTTAGCCGGCTTCTTTTCCTGCGCGTGCATCTCTTTTGCTTTCTCCAAGCCCTTCTGCGCCCATTCGGGAAGCTTCTTTTCATCCATGACGCCGAGAAAATCCGTGCGGTAAAAGGAGGTCTTTCTCCCGTCGTACAGAGAAATGCAGCAGCAGGTACGGCCTCGCGCATTTGCCTGCGCACCGAAGCCGCCGGTACACAGCATAAGCTGATGATTGGCGTGGCGAAACTCAGGCCGGAGAATGCTGCCCTTGATGACAACCACCTTGTTCTCAATGGAATCTTTGTAGGAAACTGGCGAGCAGCTTTCTGCCATGAGTTCCTCATTTATGCCGACCTCCTGACAGGCTCTTTCGTTTTCCTGAATAATTTCCTCGGCTGCATCCGCTACGCGCTGTCCGAACACCTTTGCAATCTCCGCAAAATCGTCGCTGACCAGCACCCCGGAATAGCGCTCAAAAATAGCGTTGGTCTCTACAAAGCAGCACATATACCGTTCATCCTTGTCGGCGTTGGGATTCTCGCCCAGAGCAATATCCTTGTGCCCGATATACATGGAATACTTCACGGAGTAATCTCCGATTTTTCTTGTCTCTTCCATAGCGTCTCCTTTTGCAAATGGGGCGGCATCTTTTTGCGGATGCCGTCCCTTGGCGTTTTTACTTTCTGTTCTTCAGGCGAAGAACGATCAGCCCTGCGATAATAAACACCACAAGACCGATGCCGATGATGACCTTAGCGCTCATGCTTGCCTACCTCCTTCTTTTTTCGGAAGGTAAAGAAAGCCGCCGCACCTGCACCGATTGCAGAGATAGCGGCAAGTGCTGCCCAAAGAGGCATATTGGTGGTATCTCCGGTCTTGGGGATATCCGTAACAGGTTTGAGCTTGTTATGGAACTTGGCAACGACCGTCTTTCCTTCGTGAACGGTTACGGTGACATTTGCGGGAAGCTCATACTTCTCGTTGGCTTTGTTGGACACCTCGGAGATCACATAATCGCCGATGCGCAGCCCCTCAATGTGAATCTGGCCCTTCTCATCGGTCACAAAGTCCTTGCTGAAGGCATTGCCGGTGATATCCGAGCCCTCCACGCGGAAGGTGAAGCCCTTCAGTACGCCATCCTCCGAAGTCTTTTCAATGCGGATGCCTCCGGTCTGTGCCTGGTTGGCAAAGCCCTTTCCGGCCTCGGTTTCCACGATGACCGTCTTGCCGTTTTCCTTAACGGAGAAACTGTAGGTCTTCTCATCAAGGAAGAAGCCCTTGGGGGCCTCAGTTTCCTTCAGCGTGTAATCGCCGTAGGGCAGATCATCCAGCTTGTAGACGCCGTCGGACAGCTCCTCCATCTGGCCCACAAGCTTTCCGTCACGGTACACCTCAAAGACTGCGCCGTTCAGGTGATGATCGGGATAGTCTTTATCCACCTTGGTCAGCTGAACGCTGCCGCGGATGAGCTTGTTGGTGATCTCGATCTCGATCACAGCACCGTTCTGATCTACCTTCACGGTATAAGGCGTGTCATCCATCACATAGCCCTCCGGCGCGGCGATTTCACGGACCACATACTCGCCATAGGGGATACCTGTAAAGGAGAAGCTGCCGTCCTCTGCGGAAACAGTGGTCAGAATAGGCTCTGTGCCGTCAGTAAGGAACAGACAGATGGTAGCTCCGGCCAGCGCCTTGCCGTCCTCATCCTTCTTCATGCCGTAGATCTCTCCGTAGATCATCTCGTTGGTAATGCTCTTTCCGTCATTGACGGCAAGCTCCACAACGGGGATTTCCTGACCGGCATAGGCAAAGATCACAGGATACTTCTCATCGGAGAGGATGTAGTGGCTGTCGGTGCTGATTTCCTTGACATAGTAGCTGCCGAAGGGAACATCGCTCTTGAGCACAGCCTTTCCGTTTTCATCAAGGGACATGATCTCGATGAGACCGTCCACAGGAATGACGGAGCCGTCTGCTGCGGTAAGCTCCTCGGCGGCATAGAAGCCGAAGGTCACGGCGGAAAGCTCGTTATTCATGCCGATACCGAACTGCTTGTTCTGCTCCAGTACCTTGGAAAGAGAAATCCGCGCCTTCTGTCTGTCATTGCAGAAGCTGGCAGCCGTTTCGGTGATCTCAATTTCCTGGCCGGCGTAGACAAGTTCTGCAGTATGGGCGTCCTTGTTTACGACCATGCCATCGGGGGCTTTCATCTCGGTGATTTCGTATTTTCCCAGATACAGCGGCTTGCTCTCCGCCGTGCCGTCTGCGCCGGTAGTCACCGTATCCACCACCTCGCCGGCGCTGCAGCGCAGCGTACCGTCCGGAGTGTAGATGTCCTCCGCTGCCTTGATCTCATAGGTTGCTCCCGCAAGTCCCTGCACCGTATAGACCGGCTGATAGACCCCGTCCGCCGCCGCAACAGAGGCAAACACCTCACCGGTTTTGGAAATCTTGATGATGCCCTTCTGCGCGTAGTTGCCCAGCTTCACCGCAACGACCGTCACGCCGCTTTCCTCGGTGGAATTCTCTTCGGTCACATCGAACTTGACCGCCTCATGACTGAGCACATAGCCGTAAGGAGCGGAGACCTCCTTGAGGGAGTAGCCCTTGCCGAACTCCAGCTTCTCCGGCGTGATGAGCATGCCGGCGTCATTGGTGTAGAAGGTGTCGATGGTGGTAACCTCCGGATAGGTAAAGGTCATTTCCACCTTGGAGCCATCCGGGCGAAAGATTTGGAAACCTGCTCCCGCATAGGGAATGGTATTGCCGGTCTCTGCGTCCACCTTGATGACCTTAATAAAGGACTCGAAGTTGGCATTGTTGATAAGGTAGCGGTAGGTCTCACCGTCCTTGGCAATAAACACATCAAAGTCGCTCATCAGCTCACGGCCCTCCCAGCCGGAGACCTGATGCACGGTATACACGCCGTAGGGCAGGTCCTTGCTTTGGGCAAAGCCGTTTTCATCGCAGGTCAGGTAGTCCCGCTCCGTATCCTTTGCCGCCTCATAGCTGCCGGCAGATTTCAGATAGACGGCGAATACTGCACCCTCCTCGGGAGTTTCGATCTGCGTATCGCCGTTATCCGAGTGCTTGATGATGGCGATATTGCCCTTCTGCACCTGCTCGGCAACAGCCACAGCAGGCGCAGCGTTCAGCTCAACGGTGTAATTGGCCGCCTCTGCACCGACAGGATAAACGGTGCTGTCCAGAAGATAGCCCTCGGAGGGGCTGATCTCACGAATCGTCCAGTCGTCGCCGCAGACATAATAGCCGGTGGTGAACTGGCCGTTCTCGTCGGTGTAGTAGGTATCCACAAGCTGATCGCCCTTATAAATGCCGTAGGCGGCACCGGCAAGCGAAGCGTCGCCCTGCGCCGTTCCGACCTCACAGTCACTCTTAGTGACAGTGACATTGAATTTCTTGAGGATGTTGGAAAAGCTCTTATTGGTTACACTGTTCCATTCCACTGCGGCGCTCTGACTGTCGGGAATCACATAGCGAATGGCGGCGTCCATCTCCTCCAGCGTGTAGCCGGTGCCGATAAGCACATCCTTGAAAGCCGCCACACCGTTTTCATCGGTAACAGCAAATTCATCCACGGGCAGACCGCTGAGGGAGGTTCCAAAAAGATGGAACTTCACACCCTGGTTCAGTCCGTCCTCGGAGGTCTTGGTCACGGTCAACTCGTCGCGGCGGAGCACATTGTTGAAGGAAACCGTCGCCGTCTGCCCAGCGAGCACGGTAACACGGTGGCTTTCCTGGGGTACATACTTGTCGTAGCTCTGTTCAGTGACGGTATAGACACCGGGCATCAGATTGTCGATGCGAATTTCACCGTTCCGGTCGGTGGTAACGGTCTGATTGACGCCCTCGCCGGTGATGGTGAAGGTAATGCCGTCCACCCTGCCGTCCTCGCTGGTCTTGATGATTTTAGCGCCGCCATAGCTGACCTTCAGCTTGAGAAACGCTCTTACAGGGTCGCTGACGGAGGCCGTATAGGTGATGGTATCCTGAACGCCGCCGTTGGGGCCGTACTTATAGTCCGTCCAAACAAGAACGCCGCAGCGGGAAGCGCTTCGACTTGCGGAGATCGTCACATTACTGGTAGGAGCCGTATCGGTTGTGATAGTGAGCGTATTGCCCGACACGCTGAAATGAAAGCCCGTCTCACTGGCAGAGAAGGTAAACTGTGACAGCACGTGGTTGGTATCCGTGAGCTCGGCAATGTACTGACTGCCGTCCCACGCAAGCTCAATGGTCTTTGCGCCGCCGCTGCTTCTGCTCATAAAGCTCGGGCAAACGGCGTGGCTCTGCACGCTGGACTCGATGCTGTCGTAATAGTCCATGATTCGGCTATACAGCGGATGATTGGGGGAAACCAGCGACAGGATCTCGTCATAGCCGCCGGTGCTCACATGGTCAAAGTCCGCATCGCGCTCGCCCACAACCGTTTCCCAAACGAGCAGCTGGGTAGCGAAGGCGTGGGCCAGCTTATCCGCATCGGAATCGTTCTGCGATCTCCAAGAGGTGGAAAGGTTGCCCTGATAGCCATACTGCATGATACGGCCCAGCAGCAGCTTAATGTCGTCCGGCTCGATGGTGTTGTTGTACTGGCTGGGATAGTTATCCCAGAAATCCTCACCGAAGCCGTAATAGGTATCGCCGACATTTCGGGAAAGGCCGGGCTCGATGCAGTAGCACACCTTCCCGTCGAAGGAATCCATGCAATGCAGGGTAGTATAGTTGCTGGAGCCTGTTGCCCAGCCGTTCATGTAGGTTTTCGCGGAGTGTCCCCATGCGTCCTCGGAGTAAATCTGAGCAGCGTCCCCGTCACGGGGGAAGGAAATCATATAGGACTCCGCTGTTTCGCTTGCGGCGAAGGCCGTGGTCGTGCCAAAGCCCGCAAGCACGGTGAATGCCATGAGGACTGCAAGCAGTCCCGACATTCCTCTTTTGAGAATCTTCTTCATTCGTTCTGTCCTCCTTCAAGGCATGAAAAAAGCACCGTGCTTCCACGATGCTCATTCCGGTGTATTGATTTGTTGATGCTTATGCGTACCCGATATAGATCAGGTAGCTGCTTGTGCCGACGCATTCGTACCAGATCCAGACAGCAGTTATCTCCCCATCCTTCGCATATCTGTTCAGGCGTGAGTTAATGTCTCGCTCCAGGTAGATGCAGGTCGGCTTCGCGGTGATCGGATTGTCCCAGCAATCGGTTGCTGAGCTATCCAAGGTCAGCCCCAAGCTCACCGCCGTGCTTTTTGCGTAGGAAATCCAGTGCTCGATATCAAATGCAGGTTCAGGCTCCGGCTCGGTTATCGTAGGAACGGCTGATTCCTCTGCAGGGCTTTCTGTTTCCTCCGGCTCCTCCGGAAGCACGGGTGGCTGCTTGGCTTCTTCCGATGCCGGCGCGTTCGATTCCGTGGGTGCGCTTACCGGCTCAGAAGAAATAGCAGGGCCGCTTTCGTGTTTGTCCTCATTTAATATGCAAGTTGCTGGATCGGCGGCTTCTGTCGGTGCTTTGGTGGGAGCGCTTGAATCTGTGGATACCGGCTCAAAGGAAGCAGGCGTTTCTTCCTGTGGCGTTGGAGCTTTCGGTGTGTTTCCTGCCGTTTGCCTTTGCAATGGCTCTGCGGCGCATCCGGAAAGCAATACGGCAAGCAGGAGCGCGCACAACATGAGATGCTTTTTCATGGGATGACCTCCTATGGCTGTTTTTCTCATATTGTACGAATGCACCTGGGCTTTCTCAACTATGCCGCCTGTCTATTTTCTCTTTGAGCCGGTATTGCCGGTAAATGAGGGGGAGAGTGTGAGAGGGGGAACGGCGCTGGCGTATCGTCAAAAGGGCAGACTGCCCCCTTGGTAGAGAGCTTATCTTGCGTCATTCCGACTTTTCTGCCTTTCCTGATACCGGTGATAATATTCCAGCGCTTTTAGAATATACTCACCGGTTCTTTCGTAAGGAACGCTGGCAGGGATAAACCTTCTGGCCTCTGCGTACTTGATGTTGATTTTCTCCCTCTGGTTCGGCTTTTCCTCGCTCATGATCGACTCGATGACCTCGTTATTCAGCTTTCCGTCCTGGGAGAATCGCTTCAGCTTAATGGCCTGGGCGAGGGACGGTGTGGCATCGGCATAAGAGATTTGTTCCAGCAAAGCACTCTGCTCCTTTTTCTGCAGATACGAAAGCTCCACCGCCGGTCTGAACGCAATGCGCCCCTCGTCAACCAAATCCAGAAGCTCCGGAATGAGCTCGGTGAGGCGGATATAGCGGAAGATAGTATTTTTGCTTTCTCCCACTTCCGCAGCCATTTCGTCTGAGGATTTTGTTCCAAAAGAATTGTTCCCCAATGGGGAATAATTATCTTGAGCTGGTCTGCCTGCTTGTCTCTTCATGGCCTCCAATCGCATCTTGTACGAAAAAGCTTTTTCACTGGGCAGTATCACAGAGCGCTGCAGGTTCGATTCCACCATTAGAATGATGGCCTCGTCGCGGGTCATTTCCCGCACCTCGGCCTTCACGGTATCAAACCCGGCAAGCTCGCAGGCCTTCCTTCTGCGATGCCCCGACACGATCTCGTACCGCCCGTCCTCCTTCGGTCGGAGCGTGACAGGGGTGATGATCCCGCGCTCCTTGATGCTCTGGACAAGCTGATCCATGTCCTCATCCAGTTTCACCTTGAAGGGGTGATCGGGGAAATCGTCGATCTCCGAGAGGGGAATGTCATAAATGCGCGGGAGTTTATTTTCCTTTCGCTCCGCGTCATTCATGAAAAGCTCATCGTACCCGGTCAGGCCCAGATCGATTTTTTGCACGCTCTTCAAGCTCTGTCACCTCCTTTGTGAGTGCCTCATACGCTGCTGCGACCTTGCCGTTCCTGTCATGGGAGAAGATGCTTTCTCCGGAAAGACTGCACTCCGCAGCTCTTACCGAAAAAGGAATTTCGGAACGGAACACGCGGATGTTCTCTCCCACGGTGGAACGAAGCGAGGAAATAATCGCCTTGGCGTTGTTGGTGCGGTTATCCACCATCGTCAGCAAAATGCCGTCAATCTTCAGCCTCGGATTGATCTGCCGCTTGATCTTTGAAATGGAGCGCAGAAGCAGGTTAAGACCTTTGGTTGACAGGAAGTTCGGCTGAGACGGGATAATCACACTGTCTGCCGCAACCAGCGCATTGACCGTCATCATGCCCAGAGAGGGCATACAGTCAATCAGAATGTAGTCGTAGCTCTTTCTCATGCCGTCGATGGCGTTCTTCAGAACATACTCACGGCTCATGACATTGAACAGACCTGTTTCCATACCGGAGAGCTCAATGTTCGAGGGAAGCAAATCCACACCTTCCTGGTGCCGGATAATGGCACCCTCCGCAAGCGGCTCATCATCAATGACCGACTGCATAAGGGGAGACAGCGATACATCCAGCTCGTCTGGGTTCTTTATGCCGAGGCTCACCGTTAAGCTGCCCTGCGGGTCAGCATCTACCAGCAGAACCCGTTTGCCGGAGCTTGCAAGTCCCACGCCGAGATTGACTGCGGTCGTCGTCTTGCCGACGCCGCCCTTCTGATTTGTGATGGCGATCACCTTACAGTTTTCCATGGGTTTTTCCTCCTTTCTCTGAATTTGAATCATTTCTGATCCACGAAAGCCTCAAAATACCTTTTGGGGCTTTCGTCGCTGCATTTCATTTTTCCTCGAACCCAAAATGCAGAAAAGGAAGTCAACAGGCGTTCGGCTGCTGACCGAACTCATAGGAATCTCACCTCTGCCGGGTACTCCGCCAGCCCCATAGGGAAGTATCATTGTCCCTGAATCGTTTCATCGCCTTATCCGTAGCAAGCGGATATTTCAGAATGGTTCGGAATCGCTACCAACCTTGCTTTCCGTGATAACCCTTGTGGGCAGGAAGTTCGTGGCGCACCTTCATTCGGCTGGGGCCTTCGCCCCCGATCAGGAATGTACCTGTTGAATGTGTATTCGATTGTCAAGCTTCACGAGGGCGTTTATTTTGCCCCTCACTTGGTAGGCAACGAAAACGGTCAAAAATTAACCCCCTCCAAAAAATTTTTTCGATTTTTTTGAAAAACGCAGATTTGCGAGTCCGCACTTGATTCTGCGATAATAAAAAAGCACCCTTGATGGGTGCAAAGTACCTGTAATGGATGCAAACAGATGCTCATTCCAAAGTGCCAAAATATGCTCCAAAGTGTCAATTTGACACTTTGGAATTCGTAGCTTGATACTTTGGGGCACAATTTTGCCTGCGTAGCCAATGGGCTGATGGCTAAAACAAAAAAGGACGAGCCACCCGATATGGATAGCTCGTCCTTACCTCATTTTGATTGTAGGCTGTCTAAGTACTTCCAGCGTCGATAGTTTTGCAGACTGCTGATGTGCCACTCGCTCTTTCGGGGTATCGTCCTGAATGCGTTTGAACAGAAAAAATCAATCAGGTATATCTTGGGGATCATATTCATCGCCCTGATGGAAAAATACTTCACCTTGCCTTTGTTGCACCAGCGGTTAATTACCGGAATAGCATATCCCGTGATCTCACTGACCTTTTTAACTTCAAGAACATCTGGGTATTCTTTGAGAAGGAACCGATAATACTCATGTAAATCTTCGCCGTCGATTTTAATTTCCGACGAACAATGTTGCCGAACCGTTCTTCCGCTTTCTTTGTACCATCCATCCGGTACAGCGTAGAACTCAGGATGGTTCTCCCGATCTTCTATGAAAGCCATCAGATCTTCTTTCCTGATTTTGTAGCACCGGGTTTTCTTCCCCGAATAAATGCACGGCAGCTTTCCGCTTTTCAGATAATAGAGTGCTGTTCGTTTGCTGCAATGGCAAAGCAAGCGCACCTGTTCCTTAGCCAGAATATCCGGCACTTTTGACCAATCAATGTCATTGTTTTTCATAACATACACCTCTGTCATTTGTTCGGTGGAAGACACCTGTGTATGCTATGCTGTTCTAACATCGTTCTAACATTTCTAACGCGAATTCTAACAAAACTGCCAAAATCGGCTCATTTTTGGCTTTCATTCGAACCCCTTGAAAAATCAAGCTTTTTCAAGGGTGAATGCCAAAATACCTTGATACAGCTATGGTTTTGGGCGGACAAAACAGCCTGAAAGCGATACGAAAAAACCACAAAAATCATAATGGTTGAAAAGACTCGAAATCAGTTTGCGAGCAATCGCACATGTGTTCGAATCCCACCCACTCCGCCAAAAAAGTCCAGTAAACTCAAGGGTTTGCTGGACTTTCCTTTTTTGTCCGACTCCTTGAATTTTCCGATTTTCGCGTTGGAACGGCGTTAGAATTGGCCGTTTTTGCGTTAGAACAGCGTGTTTTTTTAGTCAAAAAACAGGGTTCAAATCCGGTTCTGTTATTTTGCCCTGCTCGGTTACATTTTCCCAGCGGCTCCCGAAATCATCTGACCTCGGAAGAAGCATTCCCTGCTCCATGGCCTGCGCCGAGGATATTTTGGATCTGTAGTCGAGATGGGCATAAATATTGGCGGTCGTGCTGAAATCCGAGTGGCCGAGCCATTCCTGGATTTGCTTCAGCGGCACGCCGTTAGCCAGCAGCAAGCTGGCGCAGCTATGGCGAAGATCATGAAACCGCATCTTCGGCATCCCGTGTTTTGCTATGTACTTAGGAAAGTACTCCGTCAAATAGTTCGGGCGCATGCGCTCTCCCAGTTCATTCACAAAGACATAACCGTCGTAGCGAACTTTCTTCGCAGCAGTCTGAAGCCAAGCTTTACTCTGACAAGATTATTGTGAATCTCCACCAGCAGATTCTTGAAAGGCTTGTCAATTGTGGGCTAAGCCAGGCAGATCTCAGAGCTGTTCAGGACATTATCAACGATGTCTTGGTTGGGCATATTCCCGAAAGTGCCACCAAGGAAACTATAAAGAACATGTCTGCAACAAGCATGATGCTTTATCAGAGCCTGATCGCAGAAGTGTTCCAGAGCATCACCCAGCGCATCGATTCTCTCGTCAACCATGTTGACGCTCAAGAGAGTGAACTGATGAGCCTTGATGCACATTTTGGAGCTGCGGATGAGAAAACCTTGGCTATCCGTGCCGTTTTGCCATGCGCCATGTCTCATCCTTTGGGATGATTTACATTTCAGAACAGCCGCGTATAATATAATTTGAGATAGATGGCAAAAGGCTTATGACAATCTCACTCTGTATCAAAGGGAGGGAAGAAATGACCGAAAATATCATCATAAAGCCCTCCGTTCAGAAAC
>CDYU01054150.1_pt1 | contig 20872 bp, 17 predicted proteins | sample 480701 | NCBI WGS metagenome assembly CDYU01 (sample SAMEA3182105, study PRJEB8094) | gut metagenome | biome: human; feature: gut; material: Stool; isolation source: human stools | place: Canada | collected 2013-02-26 | reverse complement strand
CAAGGCTGTCCGATGCGAAGCAGTTCTGCCGGAGCAGAAATGCTCGCAGACAAGGAAAAGACCGCAGAGAATACTTTGTGTATTCTCAAGGGCTTTGACGCAGTATGAGGGCATTTCCGCCCGGCAGAACCGCGTGTGCCCTTGTCAATCGACGCAAGTCTCCTTTCTCACAAAATAGCCGAGCGCGACATTCTGCCGGAAAGCTCCGCACGCTTTCCCGCATCAGGTTTTTGCCGCATAGGGATCCAGAAACGGCGACGGGGATTTCTTATATGTGGCAAGGCTCACGATGACCAGCGCCGCAGCGCAGGCGATGGCGCCCGGTATCGTCGCGCCGAGACCGAAGGGCAGCCCGGCGAGCTTCCAGCCGATGCAGACCGTAAAGCCCGCGATCATGCCGGAGAGGATCCCCGCCGTAGTCGCCTTCTTCCAGTATAGCGCGGCGAACGCGGGAAGCCCCGCCGCCGCGGCGTAGAAGCTCCAGGCAAACATGAGTATCTGATAGGCGTTCTTCATGTACAGCGCGATCGCCAGTGCGCCCAGCGGCATGATGACGGCAAAGACACGGGTCAGGATCAGTTCCTTTTTCTCGGACATGTCCGGATCGAACGTTTTATAGACATCGTGCACGCAGCTTTGCACGGATACGATCAGATAGCTGTCCGCCGTGGACATGATGACGGAGAGGATCCCGGCGAGAGCGAGCCCCGTGAGACCTACAGGCAGGATCTCAACGGCAAGCGCCGGAACGACGGCGTCGGTGGTTCCGTACATGGCGATCTTTTCCGCGCCGATGAGCTGGTGCGCGACAACGCCCATGAACCACACGAGAGGGATCGTAAGCCCGTATGCCACGGTTCCGAGAAACAGCCCGTTCTTTGCCGCCTTCTGGCTTTTCGCCGCAAAGGCGCGCTGCCACATCTCCGCGCCCGCGAGCGTGAACACAAAGTAGGTGATGATATCCCCTATGATCGTGCCGTCGACATAGGGCGTCGCCAGCTCCGGCGCGAGATTGCGGAAAAAGGCGGCCGGCCCGCCGAGCTTTACAAGGGAGGCGCCGGGGATGAGGATGTACACGAACAAAATCAGCATGACGAACTGAAACACGTCCGTGTAGATCACGCCGAACAGACCGGAGGTGGCGGTGTAAATGATGAACACCGCGCAGGCGATAAAAGCGCCCATCTCATAGGAGACGCCGATCTCCCCACCGAGCATGTTGATGATGGTCGCCGTCGCCGTGACCTGGGCCGCGACGGTCCCCATCATGGTAAAGGCGATCAGCGCGCCGAGCGTGACCTTGGTGGTTTTGCCGAAGCGCCGTTCAAAAAGGTCGGGGATGGAGGTGATGTTAAAGCTCGTGCCGACGGCGGATATACGTCCGGCAAAGCCGGAAAAAATCAGCATCCCCAGAAGATAGGGAACCGCCGTCATAATGGCCTTGAAGCCGCTGGAATAGGCGACGCCCGCCCGTCCCATCAGACCGCTGCCGCCGACGATGGTGGCGCAGACGGTCGCCATGAGCACCAGTGGGCCGAAAGAGCGTCCGCCGAGATAATAGTCATCCGTGTTCTTGATTTTTTTGACGACAACAAGGCCGATCACGATCATTGCAATAAGATATGCGCCGATAATGGCAAGGTCGATTGCGTGCAGTTGGCTATGATTCATTCTGCGTACTCCTTTCCTGACCGGCGCTCGCGCCGGTTTTTATTCTGTGCTGCGGAAGAAGCGGGAAACTGCTTCCCGCGCGTTGTCCGTGCCGACAAAAATGACCTCGTCGCCGCCGTACAGCTCCGCGTCGGGGCCGGGTGACACGATACGGGAGGTGCCGCGCCGGATGGCGACGATCGTCGCGCCGGTCGCCTGCCAGAAATGAAGATTGCTGAGATTTTTGCCGATGCCGCTCCAGTTCTTCGGAATGCGGCAGACATAGTTGGGCAGGGTATCGTCCGCCTGTACCGGGAACGAGGCGTAGTCAAGGATGCTGCGGCACAGCTCCGCAAGCTGCCTTGAAACGCGCTCCTGCTGCTCCAGAAGCTCCTTCATCTGCTGACGCTTGGCGAAAACGTCGATTTTAGCCCCGGCATTGTGCAGATAGCGTCTGGCATTGTCCGCAGAAAGCACATACACGCCGCTCTTCTCCCGCACGTCTACAACGCGCATATCGCTCAGCAGCCGCACGGCCTTCCGAATTGTCTCCGGCGAAACGTTGTATTCGGAGGACAGCTTGGAGCGCCCGGAAATTTTTGTCCCCTCCGGAACGTCTCCGCCCGCGATCCGTCCGGCAATGGAGAGCGCGATCTGCATATATTGGGGAAGCGAGTCATTTTCCATCGTTTCTCCCTCCCTTTCATCGGATTTCTGTACGTATAGCATAACATCTGACAACTCTATATGCAATACAAGCTTTTAGATTTTTCTCTGTTTTTCGCTGTACAGGGGTAGAAATCTCCGCCCGATTTTGATATGATTTTTATATAAAAAGACGGTTTCCATTTGGGAATACAATCAAACGGACGAAAGGAGAGTTTCCATGGAGCGTATCATAACCATCGGCCGCGAATACGGCAGCGGCGGCCGCGAAATTGGCCGGCGGCTTGCGGAAAAGCTGCAGTTCGCCTTTTTTGACTACCAGATCGTGACGGAGCTGGCGAAACGAACCGCCTTCGCTGAGGAGTACATCCTGAGCATTCAGGAAAAGCGCCCGTATCCCGTGCTCCCCGTTCCCACCGTCCGCATGTGGGCGCCGCCGAACCCGATGCTGGATCAGCATCTTGAGGTTTTTCTGAAGGAGAGTGAGGTCATCCGCGACATGGCCGACAAGGCCCCCTGCGTGATCGTCGGCCGCTGCGCCGACTATGTTCTGCGGCACCGGAATCCCCTCCGGCTGTTCTTTTACGCCGACATTGCCGACCGGATGGAGCGCTGCCGGAAAAGAAACGAGGAGCAGAAGTCCTTGAACCATGACGTGCTCCGCAAGATAATCACGCAGACGGACAAAAACCGTTCGCGCTACTATGAGTTTCTCAGCGGCCAGAAGTGGGGCGCGAAGGAAAACTACGATCTTTGCATCAACACCTCCTCCGCTGATACGGAAAAGATTATCCAATGCGTGATCTCGCTTCTGTGAAGCGTCGATTAACATGCGTTTGCGGTGGAAAGCTTTCCCAAACGCAGCAAAAGCGCAGCCCAGATCCTCCGCGGTTTGCATCTGCGAAGGGTTTGGGCTGCGCTTTTTTCGGCTCGCCGCCGGGCTACGGGCTCCCTGCCCGCTTTCTATCCTGCGGCCTGCATCAGCACACACGCCGTCGTGCTTTGCGACATAAACGGCAGACAGATACCGATTTCACCGGCGCCGATCAGCAGCTCCTCGCCGCTCGGGCTGATCAGGAGCGGATAGGTTTCGCACAGATAGTACGGTCCGTCCGTGACGCCGTAATTGACGCCGCCGACGAGAGACATGCTGACCGTCACATAGCTCGGCCCATCGAGAACCGTTTCCATCGTCCAGAAGCCGCTCCACATCTCTTCAAAATCATCCGCCGCCTCATATGTCCAGTTCAGCTCAACCGCGCCGCCCGTTTCACCCCCGGGATAGAAGCGCAGCGAGAAATCGGCGTAAGCGCCGGTCTCCCCCGCCATCGTATGCGTATACCATCCCGTGCCTGTGCTCTGTGATCCCGCCAGACCAAGCGCCGTTATGCCCGACCAGCCGTCGGCGAGCCACGGGGCTAAATACTGCGGTGCGTTCTGCCAGGCATATTCCGTAAAGTCAAACAATACATTGTCTCCGGCTTCCGATAGGCACGGCCGGATCTGACCGCAGCTTATCGCGCCGTCATAGCTCGCCGCATCCACCGCCGGATACCATTCACAGGTATTTCCGCTGTTGTCGGTGATAAGGGCCTGTGTGTCGGACACATATGCCATGCCGTCAAGATTGGCAAAGAGCAGCACCGGCTCGCCTGTCTCCGAGCGGTACAGAACCTCGGAGATTTCGTTGATCTGTTTTTCATCGTTCCACAGCATACGGTTGATCGAAACCGTTGCGTTTTCATCGACTGGAACGATGCAGTAGAGATGTCCCGCGCCGCCTGCGATGTGGTTTTTGTCGATCTCCGCAATAAAGGGGTATCGGCCGAGCATCGCCTCGTTCGTTTCCCGGAGCCACGCGGGAAAGCCCGCCGCAAAGCCCTCTTCAAAGAGCCCTCCGACGCAGCCGAGGTACGCAGCGCCGAACATCGTTGCCGGAAAGTCGATCCTCTCGCGCAGAAATCCAAGCGCGGTCTCTGCCTCCGGCGAAAAGGTCTGCCGGACCGGCTGCGCGCTCCATTCCTCACCGCGCGGTGCAGGCTCCTCCGGCAGCTTATCCGGCATTCTTCCGCCGCTCTTTGTTTGCGGCACATCGCCGGCGGCGTTGTTTATGGATTTCTCCGGTTCGGTTTGCCGCTCCTGCGCGCATGCGCAGAGCGTCAGCAGCAGAACCAGTGTCAGCAGCAGGGCGATCGTTTGCTTGCAGGAAATTCTCATAGCCGCTCCCTTCCGTTAATTCCGCTCCGGCGGGAAAGCAATCTTCCGTTTCTCCGCGCTGCAATGCTTTTTCGCCCTCGCTCCGCCGGTCATGTGCACCGCGGCGCACCCGCCGCCCCGACCGCAGGCGGCAAGAGCGAGAAGGCTCAGGCGGAGACGTATTGCGGCGAATGTCCAGTTCATTTTTCGGCCCTGTTTTTCATGAATAGCCGCATAGCTCCCGTCCCAAATGGGGCGGGAGCGTGCTTTTGCTTGGCGTCAGCCATCCCCCCTGTATGAGGGGCGGCGGCATGGAGCTTTGTCCCGCAGCCTGCGGTGTACGGAATTATTTAAACGTCATGTTGTTGAGAATGATGTCAGCCATCGTTCCCGGGACGAAAGCCAAGTCGTGCAGACCGATGGAGAGGGCGCGGTTGCCGTCAAGCTGCGCCACGTACTCGATCCAATCATAGCCGATGTTTCTGTAGGTGCGCCCATGGAAGGTGATGCCGCCGATCACGCGGTCCTCGATATCCTGATAGTTTTCGAAATTATCCTTGTAGTAATCAAATTTCTCAACGTTCTCTCTTACCTCGAACCGGATGGCGCCGGCACCAAATTTGGTGGGATCGTCGTTATCCACCAGGCACCGTTTGCCCTCATCGTACGACCAGCCGGATACCGGGATCTTCGTCATGACCTTTACGACCACGTCATCCTTGGCAAACTGGCGGACCTCCACGGAGAAGTCCTTCATCTCGGCGTTCGCAGACGCTGCCTTGTTCGCCTCGGCGGCCTCGGCCTTCACGATGTCCAGATACTTTTCTATGGCTTCTGTGCCGGAGAAGCCGCTGGTATTGTATGCGCTCACCACATAAACGCCCGGACTCTTTTCCTTGAAATTGACGTAGATGAAATGGGAGTCATCGTCCTCAGAGATCCATTTGTAGTAGCGGTAGTTTGCCTTCATGTGGTCGCTGTACTCTTCCTTGACGAACTGGCCTTCCACGCCGAAGTAGGCAACGATATCATCATAGGTTGCGTCAAAAATATTATTATTGACCTCGTTCATCCAGACGTAGCCCTTCTGCACCTGCTCCTCCGTCACGATGCCGTCTCCGCCGGATACGTTCGCGGCGGTGGGCGCAGCGGGCGCGTCCGCCGAGCTGGGCGTCTGGGTCATCGCATCCGTTCCGCCGGAGCCGGAAGGAACGGCCTCGCCGCCGACCACATCCGGCATGGCGCTGCCGGCCTCCACGAGCGGGAGATACCAGTCGTCATAATAATAGGGGACGTCGTCGGGATAGTCGGCGGCAAAGTCATCCCAGAGCTGCCCCCACGGGCGCAGATAAACCTCGTAGTAAAACTCGTCCTCGCCGTCTTCGTACCAGCCCTCAATGCAGATCATGTTTTCAACATCGGGGAAGCGGCTGTTGATCGCGGGATCCACGATCCAGTCGGCATGCTCCAACGGCAGATTCGTGAAGTAGCCGCTCTCCGACATCACGGTACCGTGCTCTCCGACACCGGCGCTGTTCAGCGTGACCGTCGCCTGCGACATCGGATCGGCTCTCGAGTAGTCCTCATCCCAGATCGTGACGGTGCCCGTATAGTCCATGCCGATATCGATGACAGCGCAGGCGTCCCACCACTGTCCCGCCATGCTCTCGTAAGCGCCCGAGCAGCCGGTCATCGTCCACCAGCCATACCACGCGCCGTTCCACCAGTCAAGCAGCGCATCACCCGTCAGAGCGGGAAGGGCGGTGTTTGTGCTGCCCGTCGAATCGGCGGACGTTTCCCGGCTGAGCGCAGCCGGGTCGATGGTGATCGTGCCGTTTTTCTTGCCGAACAGCTGCTCAAAGGTCACTTTTATCGGGGCAGCCGCATCCTTCAGCACATAGGCCGTTTGTACCTCAAGCGTTTCGCCCGGCGCGACATCCTCAAACTGTTTGTCAACCGCCGTAGCGAAGGAGGCGTAATCGGTGATGACGGCAGCGACCTCCAGCTCCTCGCCGTTCTGCACAAGCGTTTCATTGATGCTCCAGATGTACGACGCCGATTCCTTGCTGTTGTTTGTAAAGTCCAGCGTCAGAACAACGGCATCGTTCCCGTCGGAATCGGTCATGATGCACGCGTCCTTATAGAGGAGCTCATAGTCTTCCAGCTTGATTTGGTTGGACTCTGTCTTTTTTCCCTCGCCGCCGCAGCCGCAGAGACTTATTGCCAGCACAGCGATGAGCAGCAGGCTCAAAAAGCGGGTCATGGTTTTGCTCATGTCAATCTCCTTTACGTATCCTTCACAATGACATTTCCGTATTTGTCTGTGAACTTTCCTGTGGCGATCTTGATAAGATCGACGATCACTCCGATGCCGAAAACCCCGGCGGTAAGCAGGAACAGTATGCCGGTGCCGATCTTGCCGACATAGAAGCGGTGGATGCCGAGCCCGCCGCAGAAGATGCAGAGGAGCAGCGTGGTAAGCCAGCTCTTCGGCGGCTCCGCACCGACGGGAACCGCGGGCGGAATGTAATCCGCGACCGGCTCGCCGCTGAGGATCTTCTGTACCGCGTCGGCTACGGCGTCAATGTAGCCGCCGCGATCTGTGGCGAGACCGATCGTTGCGCCCTTCACGCCCTTGCGCAGAGCGCTGTTCTTGTCAACGCGCACGCCGCCGACCGACGCCTTGGCCTCTGAAATGACCGGCTGGATACGGATGTGCGTGCCGTTAGAGAGATAAAGCCAGAGAGTGACATCCAGATTCGGCTCTTTTTCAAACACGATGCGCTGCCCGGCGACGCCGCCCTTGATCTGGAACGGCATCTGGAACGCGGTTCTGCGGGCATTGAGTTTGTCGAAGATCTCCTCAAGCGTGGTGGAATAGGAGAGATCAAATTCACGGGGACTGGTTGCGAATGCTGCCTCTTTCATGGTGCCTGCAAAGTCTGCCATAATTTTCTCCTTTCTGAAAATCGACGTTTGGGGTGTGGACCGTTCTTCTTGCTTTTGTTCCTTTTGCGTTTTACCCGCGGGCGGCTCAGCCGTTTAACGCGCCGCCGCAGTATTCGCAGCAGCCGTTGGCATCCGGCATGGTTGTCGCTCCGCAGAAGGGGCAGGTGACCGCCATTTTGGGCGCGGCGGCTGCCGCGGCCTCGTCGCGGACACGCTGCCGCGCCTCGGTGAGAGTGCTTTTGATCTCCTGACCCATCGCTGTATACTCTTTGTAATCGTGGTTAAGGATCGGGTTCGGCTTGCGCACAAGCGGCACGCCGCCGGAGGGCGTCGTCTCAACGCTTGAGCTGTTCAGCTTGAAACGCATTTCGTCAAAATACCTGTGGTTCACGCGGATCACAACATAAAAGTCATAGCTGAACGTATATCGCGGGGGATTATAGCTTACGCGCTTATTCTCCTTGTCGGTGGTGTATTCCTCGCTGCGCTCCTCGTCGATGTCGAGATCGACGCCGGTCACCTGCGAGAAATCAATCACGTCGGGGTTGGCGTCGGTATAGTTCCGCGCGCGCGTGACGATGAATTTTCCGGCGTCCTCGTCGATAAGCACCTTCATATCCTCACCGTAGCTGCGCGTCACATGGAGCGCCGCAACGGCATTACGGTTTTCCTCACGGTAGGCAAGCTGCTCGCGGATCTCCTCCACGGTGCTGCTGCGCCGGTCGGAAAACCAGGGTGAGAGCTTCGCGGAGCAATTTTTGCAGAGGTTGCCGTCCTCCAGCTTACGGTTGCCGAGAAAGCCGATCTTTTCGCCGCAGATGCTGCAATATTTCTTGTCAAACAGTCCCATATGTTTTGATCTCCTTTATGTTTGCTTTTCATAATGATAATGCTGTTTTTTATCCGCCCCGCGGCGGAGCGCCGGTCAGTCCTGCCGAGCCTTCTTTTTCCGGACGAGCAGGAGCACGACGACGGCGGCGGCGATCAAAAGCAGCGGCAGAAGCGTGAGCAGGAGGACTCTCCCCACGGAGGAGCCGCTTTTTTCCGCCTTTTCGGGCGCATCGCCCTTTTGGTTTTTCTGCGCGTCGTCCGGCCCGGCAGGAGTTTCGCCGGTGCTGGGCTTCTCGCCCTTGCCGCCGGGCTTCTCGCCCTTGCCGTTCTTATCCGCCGTTTCGGCGGCGGGCGCGTCGGTCGATGCCGCGGGCGTGTCGGTCGACGCCGCCGGCGTGGGCGTCGGCGCGGCCGTGGGCGAGGCAGCCGGCGCGGCGGTCGTCCCTCCCGACGTGAGCTTGGGGATCGGTCTTGTGCGCACCATGCCGCACGCCGTGCACACCCATTCCTTAACGCCCTCCTGCTCCGTCGTCGGCGCCAGGACGATCGTCCCTTCGTTCCAGGCGTGTTCCGTCTTGGGGATGGCGCGGCTCTCCGTCACGCCGCAGGCTGCGCACTCCCGCTTCTGCATGCCTTCCTCCATGCAGGTGGCCTGCGTTGTAGTGAACCACGCGCCGAATTTATGTCCCGTCTTGGGGATGCCGCGGCTTTCCGTCGCGCCGCAGGTTGCGCACTCCCGCTTCTGCATGCCTTCCTCCATGCAGGTAGCCTGCGTTGTGGTGAACCACGCGCCGAAGCTGTGTCCCTTGGCGGGCGTCGTGGTGGTCCCCCCATCCGCGCCGCAGTCGTCGCAGATAAATTCGGTATATCCCGGCGTGGTGCATGTAGCGAATACTCGCTTCCAGACGACCCAAAAGTGACCCGTGGCAGGTTCTGTGGAGCGCCCCTGGCTCGCAGGGCAATTCCGGCAGTAGGTGTAGTATTCTCCTGCCGTGGTGCAGGTAGGCTCTTTTGTATAGTACTTATACCAGCTGTGGCCCGTTGCCGGCACGAGCTCTGGATACCACTTGTTGCATGTACTGCAATAGGCTCGCTTCTCGCCGGCTTTTGTGCAGGTGGGCTCTTTAACGATCTCCCACGGCCCGAATTCGTGGGGCACGATGTCGCCGATGGAAAAGACGCGGCTCCACCCGCAGACGGTACATTTCAGTTCGTAGTATCCTCCCTGCAGGCAGGTTGGCTTTTTCTCATCGGTCTGTATAACGTTTTCATGATGTTCCGGATTATTGTCGTCCGGCGAGCATGCAAGTGCCGTGACCGTGAGCAGCGCCGCCGCGAGCGCGAGCGCCGGAATAAATCGCAGGAGCTTTTTCATCTTTCACCGTTCCTTTCAAAGTATGTCGATCACGCCCGCGAGATACGTTGGCGACACCGACGCATAGATAAAATCATCGGCCAGCTGATCCTTCACCGTCTGCCGCACCTCGGCGGCAAGCTGTTCGTCCGCGTTCTCATCCACCAGGAGGAGAACCTTGCAGTCCCATCCGAGCTTTTTTACCGCGCTGCAGAGTCTGAGCCGCTCGCTCAGCTTCCAGATGCCCTGTCGGATGACCTCCATCACCAGCACATTGGCATGACAGCTTCGGCAAAGCGCAAGCGTATCCTCCGGTTTTGAAGAGCGATAGACGATGAAGTCCGGATCGTATCCCGCAAGCACCTGCATGACTGCCTCTGCCAAAAGGCCGCCCTGCAAATCCAGCACGATTCTTCGCATCTGTGCTTCTCCACCGCCTTTCCCTTTTTAGAATGCTTCAACTATATATTAGCCGATCGTCTTCTCTCGCGCACCCGCCGATTGGATAGGGTTTGCATTTATTTTCTGTTCCGGGCCATACCCCCTCTCCGCTTTCCGCAAAGCGTCCAAAACCGCATTGCTCTTTTCCTGTCTGCATGATATACTGCATTTGAATGCGTGGAGCCGAAAGGAGCACGGAATGAGTAAAGCGACAAAAAAGAGCCTTTTGTATGCGCTTGCCGCGCTGGGGCTTATCGCGCTTGCCATGTGGCTTCGTTATGCCAGCCGAACGGTGCTCCATTCTCCGGTTTATAACCATTTGCGCAGCGGAATTTATATCTTCCTGCTGTGCGCATGGTGCCACTCTGTCCGGGTCCGCATTGTGCAGACGCAGGTGCAGCGCTATTTGCTGGCGATTTCGATGCTGATGGTGCTGTGGCTTCTCCTGCGCTCGATCAAGTTTTCCATTGCCAATACAGATGCGGAGCGCTGGCTCTGGTATTTTTACTATGTCCCGATCCTCTTTATCCCCATGCTCTCGGTATTTGTCTCCCAGTCGCTGGGAAAGCCGGAGGACTTTCATTTGCCGCGGTGGACAAAACTGTTGTATGTGCCGACGGTGCTGCTCCTGCTGCTCGTTTTAACAAACGATCTGCATCAGCGGGTGTTTTCCTTTCCGTCCGGCATTTTGTCGGACGCTGCGTACCGTTATGAGAGAGGTTATTTCTTCGTGCTCGGCTGGGAGCTCTTTTGTGCGGCGCTCTCGCTTTTTATGATCGTGACAAAATGCCGTATCCCGCACACGAAGAGAGTCCGCTTGCTGCCGCTGGTGCCGTTTGCGCTTTCGCTGGCATATGTTTATGCGTATGCCGAAAAGATCCATTGGGTCTGGGTGCTGGCGGGAGACATGACGGTCGCCCAGTGCCTGATGTTTACCGGCATTTTTGAAAGCTGCATCCAATGCGGACTCATCCAGTCCAACCGCGGATACGATGAGCTTCTGGAAGCGACAACGCTGCCTGTGCAGATCACGGATGAAACTTTTTGCACGAAACACGCATCCGCTACGATGCGGCCGCCGCTTCCGCAAAGTGAGCTGCGGCAGATAACGCAGGATACCGTGCAGCTCGACGATGACACGCTTTTGAAGCGCCATAAACTGCGCCGCGGCTGGGCGTTCTGGAAGGAAGACGTTTCGGAGCTGAATCAGCTCCGGCAGGAGCTGGAGCTGACGTGCGACGAGCTTCGCGATGTAGGCGACGTTTTAGCGGCGGAGAATGCGCAGCACGCAAGACTTTTAAAGCTGACGGAAGAAAACCGTCTCTATGACATGATGGAGGCGCAGACTGCCCGGCAGATCGCCATGCTGCAGGAGCGGCTGACTGAGCTGAAAAAAACGGATGACCCGGCGCGGGCAGAACGTCTGCTCGGACAGATCATCGTCATCGGAACCTATATTAAACGGAGAAACAACCTGATTTTTGTTGGCGTACAGCGCGGGTCAATTTCCGTGCAGGAGCTGCGGCTCTGCCTGAACGAGTCTGCGGAAAATCTCTGCCTGTACGGCGCGGAGTGCTCGGCGCTCATCAAGGGGGACGGGCAGCTTTCCATTGAGCAGGCAACGGCGGCCTATGCCCTTTTTGAAGCGGTTGTGGAAGCAGAGCTTGACTCGCTGCGCTCGCTGCTGGTTTCCATAGAGGTCGGCGAAGCGCTGCATATGAATCTCTGTATTTCCGGCGAGTCTCCCCTCCGCCATCTGAAAGATCCATTCCCCGCGCTCGAATGGGAAGAGGATGAGGACGGCCTGCAATATGTCATGCTCCGGGCGGAGAAATCGGGAGGGAAATAAAAGCATATGGACAGGATCAAAGAGAGCTTTGACAGTCTGCCCATTGCGGTCTGCTTTTTTGATAAAAACGGCGTGGTGCGGCTTATTAACCACCGAATGCTTGCCATAGCAAGCCAGCTGCGCAAAGGCGGCATTCAGACGCTTGCGGAGTTGCATGACGCCCTGCGCTCACCGCCGCCAACCGTCCGCTGTCTGGATTCGCAGCTTTATATTTTCCGGTTTTCCGACGGCACGGAGCTGCGCTTTGCGGAGGAAAGCATCAAAACAGCGGCGGGGCTTTCTTATACGCAGGTCACCGCCGCGGATGTCACGGAGCTTATGTGGCGGCAGAAGCATCTGCAGGAGGAAAACGCAAAGCTGGCGGAGGCGAATGAGCGGATGCGAAGGCTGTTTGAGCAGATGCCGGAGATCATCCGGCAGGAAGAGACTCTTGCCATGAAGCTGCGTGTGCATGACGATATCGGTCACAGCATCCTTGCCGTGCGCCGCGCGCTGATCCGGCGGGCCGGGTTGGAAGAGCTTCGCGCAAGCGCGGCGTTGTGGGAACAGTCCATCGCGGTGCTTTACCGCTCCAACCGGATAACGGCTTCGCCCGAACCGATGAAGGTGGCTGTCCGGCGCGCCGCGGAGATGGGCGTCCGGGTCCTGACGGAAGGAAAGCCGCCGGAATCGCGGAGTCTCTGCGAGACGGTCTCGCTGGCAATTCGGGAATGCGCGGCCAACTGCGCCCGTCATGCCGGCGGCACGGAGCTATATGTACGCTTTCAGCCGATGTGCGGCCGCACCGACGTTTTTCTTACCAACAACGGCGCTGCACCGAAGAAGAAAATCACGGAGGGCGGCGGTCTGTCCATGCTGCGTCACCATGTGGAAGAGACAGGCGGCAGAATGGAGATACAGAGTTTACCCCGCTTCTCGCTTATGCTCAGTCTGCCGGAAAAGGAGGAAACAGCGCATGAGAGTGGTGATCGTTGAAGACCAGACCATGATCCGCAGCTTGCTGGAAAGCTATTTCCTTGCGGAGGACGGGAATCAGATCGTCGCATCCATTCCCGGCGCGAAGCAGGCAGTTGAGGTGTGCAGAGCAAGCCCGGTCGATCTCGTTTTGATGGATGTGCAGACGGAGCACCGGGAAAACGGATTGGTTGCCGTCCGTCAAATCAAAGCCGAGCGTCCGCAGATAAAAATTGTTGTTGTGACCTCGCTGCTTGACGGCGCGGTTTTGGAGGAAGCAAAGTCGGCGGGGGCGGACAGCCTGTGGTATAAGGATTCCGCAAAAAACCGCCTGATGGAGGTCGTCCGCCGGACGATGGCCGGCGAGCGTGTCTTTCCGGACGCACCGCCTACGGTGGAGATCGGCATGGCAAAAAGCACGGAATTTACCAAAACGGAGATGAAGGTGCTGCGGCATCTGCTGCGCGGCCTCTCCTATACGCGCATCGCAGCGGAGATGGGCTGCGAGATGTCAACGGTCAAATTCCATGTGGCGAACATGCTGCAGAAAACCGGGCTGGAAAACAAGCTTCAGCTTGCGCTGGCAGTCAGCAGCACCAAGCTGGTCGCCGATCTGTCGGAAGAGTAACGGCGTTTGCCGCACGGCTTGTCCCGCGTTGCATTTTCCGGCACGGCCGCGGCAGGTGCGTGATAGCCGCGCCCGCGCCGTCGGAGCCATATTATTACATATAATGAATGTGCCGCACCGTTTCGACAACGACAACGGTGCGGCACTTGTTTATTCCACTCGTTTTTCAGGTCTCAAACCCCAGCATGATCCCGCCGCGCTCGGCATAATAGCTGCACAGTCCCCGCAGAGGATCGCATCTCACATCCGCCGCCGGAAAGCGCTGCCGGATCCCGGTGCAGAGCTCCTGCGCGAACGCCTCGTTCTGGCAATGACCGATCCGGACGCTTCCTCCCCCGTAGCCGAGCCGCTCCATCTCGCACAGCATGAAATGCTGCGTCTTTCGCCCTCCCCGGCATTTTCCGAGCATCTCCAGCGTTCCCTCGGCGCTGGCCTGTCCGGCGGCGCGGATCCCAAGGACGCCCGCCATCGTTGCCGTGAGCCTGCTGATCCGGCCGTTCTGCGCAAGGTTATGCATGGATTCCAAGGCGAAAAGCAGGTGGGTGCGTCTTTGATATGCCTTCAGATTTTCGCATACCTCGTCAAAGCCGGCGCCGGAGCTTTGCTCGGAAAGCGTTTTTTCAAGAAGGAGGGTGATCTCCGGTCCGGCGGAAAGGGTGTCCACCACATGGATACGCCGGGCAGGGTTGCGCTCCGTGCAGTTTTTCCCCGCCACGCAGGCGGCGTTATAGCTGCCCGACAGACTGCTTGTAATGGTAAACGCGATCACGTCGCCGCTCTCACCGAAAGCGCTTTCCCAGTCCGCGACATTCGGACATGCGCTGTAGGATCGGCCCCTTGTGCTGCGGAGCGTGCTGACCATCGCGTCAACATCCAGAGAAGCATCATCCCGGAACTCTTCGGTTTCGGTGCGTATAGTAAGCGGAACGCTGACGAAGTCCGCTCCGTTCAGCGTAAGAAGATTGCAGCTGGAATCTGCCGCAATACGAAACTGGTTCATTGTGTGTCCTCCGAATCGCAGAAAGCGTTTTATCCGGTTTTGAAAAGCCGATCGGGTGGATTCTATCAGATTTTTATCATTCCGTCAACAGCTTTTAAAAACCCGTTAAAGAATTTTCGCAAAACCGTTGTGCTTTCCGTGCGAAACGTATATAATGGCAGCATGGAACAGGAAGTGAAGAGAATGATCGAGGATATGGAAAGTTTCCGTCTGCCGCGCTATGCCCAGATCCCGAATGTAGGGCTATATCTGGAGCAGGTGGTGCGATATGTCAACGCCCATCTTGCACCGCTGGGGGAGCCGGAACTGACAAGCTCCATGGTGAGCAATTACGTCAAGCAGAGCCTGATCCCCGCGCCAATAAAAAAGACATACCCATCGGAGCACCTTGCGCGGCTTTTGTTTATCGCCGTGGTCAAACCCGTTGTCCCGCTGGAGGGGCTTCGGCTGATGTTCAGCATACAGGAGGACAGCTATCCCCTTCCGATCGCCTACGACTATTTCTGCGACGAATTTGAAAATATGCTCGGCGCGGCGTTCGGGATAGCTCCTGCGCGGGAAGGTCTTGGTGAAACGCAGTCCGACGCAAAGGATCTGCTTCGCAACACGATCTCTGCCACCGTCAACAAGGTCTATCTGGATCGGTTTCTGGAGGAGTACCAAAGACGGCGGGAAAAGGAGCGCCCCGGGGCGCAGCAAAAATCGCGGAAGTGATTGCCGGGAAAAAAGGATAGCAGCAGGCCTGCCTTATCTCCGTTTGAAAGGACGGTTCAGCTTCGGCTGTATCGTCCTTTTCTCCTTCCTGCGCGCTGTCCCTGCAGCCTTATCGGCGGCGGGAGCGTTCCGTTCCGGCTGCTGATCGAGCGCATAGCTTGCGGAAAAAGCCTCTTTCGTTGAAACGCGATCCGGTCGTGCCGGGCTTTGTCTCGCACGAAACGCTGCTCTGCTTCCCCGAGCGGATGTTCTGCTCCAACCGTGTAAAGATGGACGCCGATCTCAACACGAACATCCGCCGTCTCCACTGCCTCGGCGACTCCTCCGGCTGGACGCGCTGGCGGATGACAGCCTCCGTCATGGGCGTGCTCATGGGCCGCGAGATCATCGGGCAGGAAAACATTTGATTATATAATAATCTAACTAAACGCATACGGTCGCCTCCCGCGGGAATACTCCCACGGGAGGCGATTATTATGAATATGACGAACGAAGAATACAATGAATATATAAAAAAGAAGCAGCCGCGCTCGCCGCTCGGCATGGACATGCTGCGCGCCTTTCTCGTCGGCGGGCTCATCTGCGCCGGGGGTGAGGGGCTGCGCGCGCTCTATATCTCCCTCGGGCTGGACACGGAAAGCGCCGGGACGGCGGTTTCGATCTCGCTCGTTTTTCTCGGCGCGCTGCTCACAGGGCTCGGTCTGTACGACGATATCGCGCGCTTTGCCGGGGCCGGCACGCTCGTGCCGATCACGGGCTTTGCCAACTCCATCGTCGCGCCCGCGCTGGAATTCAAGCGTGAGGGTCTCATCCCCGGTACCTGCGCCAAGATGTTCACGATCGCCGGGCCCGTGATCGTTTACGGCACCGGCGCGAGCGTGGTTTACGGGCTGCTTCTCTGCCTTTTCGCCTGACGGCGGGCGCTCTCGGAAGAAATCGCAAAAAAGCGGAGTTTTTTGCATTTTAGGGTTGACATTCTCCCGTGCATTTGCTATTATAACTCTCGCCGGTTGGAAAACCGTGTTCCTGTGGGGGTATAGCTCAGCTGGGAGAGCGCTTGAATGGCATTCAAGAGGTCAGCGGTTCGATCCCGCTTATCTCCACCAATGGGATGTAAGAAAGGCTTGTTTTCGTATGAAAGCAAGCCTTTTCCCTTTTAGAAAACTACATACCGGAATGATGCTGGCTTCTTCCACCGCCATTTGAGCATCTTCCCTACCAAGGGCAGTTTTTACGGCACCGTGAAAACTGCCCTTTTTTGTTGCCCAAATGCGTTTCATGATGAAACGGAATACTGACCATGGCATAGTATTATGATTATAATTGAACCATTCTTATTGAGTATTCTGCGTTCAAGCGAACGCGTTTAGCTTGGCTTTCTAAAGCTGTAATTATCTGAGTATACTGTGGAAATAGTTCGTCCTCAAAGGAATACGTTTTTAACCGTATTTCGAAGTTCAAATCCTTATCTAAAAAGATACAATCTATTGCGAGTTCAATTGTTTTCTTCTTTCCATAATAGTATGGATAACGGATTTCCATCTCGAAAACTCCACCTTGTATATAGCTTGCTTTACTAAACAAAATCCGCCCGGTTGTAGTTCCAGCTTTATTAAACTCTAAGCAAGCCCTGACATTTCATTGAGTGTTCTCAATATAGCAGATGGATCCGAAAACTCTTTTCTATCGGGATGAAAGGTTGCATCAATATGTTTTACTTGCTCTATATATTTATATTCCTGTAACTTGTTTTGTGGAATGGTTTCAGTAATAATGCTTAATTGTTCTTCTAAGTAGAAAAGGCAGTCATCAATTGTTATTCTTTCCCCCCAATTATGCTTCGTTGCTCCTTCCATTAGACGATGTAATGGTTCTGCCGTTTCAAGCATGTGCTTCTCTGTGTTTTTGTAAATGTACACATTTTCATCACTTCTTGAATACTCCGAAAGAAAACCGATGCTATCATGTTCAAGTAACATCCAAAGTGTTTTTGCAAATAGGTATACATCAGATTTTCTATAATCCACGCTTTCAATATCTTCAATGAGCTGAAGTTCAGGAGGACGAATGACTATTGGGCCCAAGTGATCATTCACTTCCGTAATATGATCTTCTGTATCCTTAGCATTCCACACAAGGCCAAAATCAGCCAAGTACATATGTCCTTGATAATAGAGAAGGTTATTAGGCTTGATATCCCTATGGGCATAACCCAGACTGTGTAACTGCTTTAGGCTTTCTCCGATATGAATCATATGTTCAATTATCTTTGAAGGATAGCAACGTTGTGGATTAAACCGCATTGCTTTTGGCATAAGGTACCAAGGATAGTCTTGGTTTTCATCGTAAAGAACAGATGCATCGTAAATTGGAATGATAAATCTGACTTTATCTTGAAATGAAAGCACTTTTTTGATTTCTTTTAAAAATCTTGTTCTTCTCTTTTTATATTCCGGATCATCCTCATTTCTCGGGATAATGTCAAAAACCTTTATTGCAAAACCGTTGCTTTGCTGTGGCAAGCCTCTTTCCTCAATAACATCGACTTCATAAACCTTTCCGTTTCCGCCGCCTCCCAAATAGTTTTTTATTTCATATTTTCCTTTTTTCCCAATAACAACCGAACCAGTTTTCGGACAGATGCTATTACCAGCCATTTTCAGCATCCTCCCGCTCCCTGTCTGATTCTCTCTTATAGGTTTCATATAAACCGTAGAAAACCCTTGAAGTCATTGGATAGTGAGGTTCAAAATACCGAGCTTTTTCTCTGAACTCTTCCGCCATTCTGAGTTCTTCTTTTCCTGCGGAAGGGCTGAATGCCCCTCTTCGATTATATACAGCGGTCTGATAGCTCAAAATCATTCTATCATCGCCGTATTTCTCAATCATTTTCCTGACTGCTTCACATGGTTCACGACCGTCGATGCCTGAAGGGGAAAAAGCGAACAAGCGACCCAGCGTGGATGTGAACAAACTCTCCTGATCATTCTTAATCAGATGTTTCCTATATTCTTCTATCCATTGTTCTAACTGATCCTCGTCGACTATCCCATCCCTCTCTGCCGGGCAAAAATGAGCTTTTTCATAGATTGTAAACATGTTGTGGACAGCTACTTGGTTTTTTGATTTCTCCTCGCCTTCTGGATGATCTTTCTTGAATACACCGGAGACAAGTTCTGCGAACAATTCAGGGACCTGTTTTATCATTCGCTGGAAACACTTCATGTTTTTCCAATCCAGCAAGTTTATAAAGAAAACCTCAAGATGAGAAATCCTGATGCATTTTTCTATATCATCTATGAACGCATCCTGCAGTACTGAAATCAGCTGTTCCACATGATAGCTGGTCATCTGATTGCTGCCTGAATGCGGCATTTTTTCGATACCGTCAAGGCATTCAAATATCTGATCTGCTGACAAAGGCGCCTGATAATGAATCATATGTAGCTGATCCAAGTACACATCAAGGGTAGCGTATTTTTTACACTCCCTCAGTGCCCATGCGAGATTGCACTCATCGCAACTAATATCGTCTTTCCAAAACTCTTTTTTTATTTCTTCTGACGCGTTTGTAATTAGCGGCACTTTTTGCGTCCGAAGTGCTTCAATTCGATATACTTTTGCTAGAATCGCAACAGAGCAGGCATCATTTGATAAATCTGAAATAATGGAGTCGTATGGCAACTGTTCACTACCCCCGAAGCGTCTCAAATAATCAAGTGCAATCGCTCCTGACTCCTGAACGGATAATAAGGATCTAAATGTATTGTAATTCCACTTCCCATTGTTCCAATACTTAGCTAGGTACACCCCCAAAGAGGAATATGATTCTATCGCACAAGCCTTCGCCAAAACTACCAGGTCAAAGCCACTTCTTTGAAATTCCGCAAGTTTTTCTTGGATCAACTCTTCTTTAGCTACTTCGTTTCTTTCTTGCTCTCCTTCCTGATGGTATGGAGCAGGATGTAAAAGTGGATAATCAGGATTATTAATAAACAGATACGTATACTCCAGTTCGGGGGTTTGTAGTTCGATTCTATTTAATAGTCCTTCATATTCGGCAAGGTTTCCCTCGGACATTGACCAATCCGAAGAAGCATAGAATCTATGCCTATATATAAGGTGACGAATACCGTTTTTTACTCGCATAACCTCTATGTCAGGCATTAGATTAATCTCAGACAATAGCTTTTCTTCCACCTCAAGACGCAAATCTGCCGGAAAATCGCTTGACAAATCTATCATTTTGATCCACCGATCCGCCGAATAATCCATGTGCTGTATTAGCAAATTAAAATAACCCAAGGATGTTTTTTGCATTTCTGCTGTTGTAGTAGATCTTGTTATTTCATGCTCCCGATATTTTGGATATGATAGCTCTCCGAAGATACTTCTCCCTTTGTTATCAATCGCAGAAATCAAATGGTCCCATGTATTGCTAGAATTGATTTCAAAGGCAATTTTTGCAGCAGTAGTCTTCTCCTCTGCATTTTGTAGAGAGGAGAAGTTCATCCATGTGCAAAAGACTTTTGAAATGGTATCCTTTGGGTTGTTTGATTTATACTCGTATTGATAAGAATCTAGCTTCAATAGCCAACGTAGAGCTGACCAAAAAAAGTCTCTCTGGGTAAGAAACTGTTCCACCCCCCAAAGGACATCGATGTACGCATTTCTTCCCAGTAAAATATCACTGGATTGGTTCTGAAACAAAGACAAAAGCCCTGTACCTTCGTTTATTTCTCTTTCGAGTCTATCTAGTGTCGCCTTTGGAGATATTTCGCAAAGTTCTCTCCAGAATTTTGTTATGTAAATCCATTGCTTTTCTGTCTTTACGCAGTCTAAAATTTTGCAGATCAGGGCATCAAGGACTTGCTGTGTTTCTTCGTCTTTTTGATATGCGCCTTTAATGAGTAGTGTCTTCAGCATTCCCTTTCGAATTGTTTCAGACCAGAACAATCTCTCGCCTTTGAATCGCGCAACCAGTGCTTCTTGATGATCATATGTAAAAAGGCTCTCTGCTTCGTTAATCACATCCAATAAGGCCTTGATAAATGATTGCCAGATTGGTTCATTAGGCAACACATTAAGGTAGCTCCATATGTTTTCAGTACTTGCCAAATAATACGACACAGAGCCATTCCTGTTAATCATATATAGAAGGGGGTCTTCTCCCTTGGCATATGGAAGGACTTCGTCAATAAAGTGATCATATGAATCACCATACAATGATTCGATAATCAGCTTATCGCCGTCTATCTCTTCCCAACTGCCAATAAGCAAACATGTCTTTTGGGCTTTTTCGCCAACGCCGGAAACCCAGGAAGGCTGTTTTAAATACTCACCACGAAACAATCTTTTTTTGATTTGGGCATACAATCCATGTGTATCTGCTAAAAGGGCATATGCTTTGCTGTATTCCATTCCAGAGTTTTGCAAACACTTGGAAAGAGTATCACGTGTCCTTGGGCGCAATTCCAAAACACCCACTCTGAACACAGGGGTGTTTTCATCTATTACAAAGATATTTGTATTGTTCTCAATTGCAACGATTGCAACGGTGTACAAAGGGAACATAATAAAAAACTTAATAATGGACTGCCAATCTTACACAAAGTACCGCCCAAACGAGACTACGGGCGG
>CDYU01045552.1_pt1 | contig 21386 bp, 10 predicted proteins | sample 480701 | NCBI WGS metagenome assembly CDYU01 (sample SAMEA3182105, study PRJEB8094) | gut metagenome | biome: human; feature: gut; material: Stool; isolation source: human stools | place: Canada | collected 2013-02-26 | reverse complement strand
CCTCACATCGACCCCCGCCTTTATCGCCTCGCTCATGGCGCAAAGGTACTCGGTAAGGTAAACTATTCTGAAATCATCGTTATCGCACGAGCAGCCGTTTTCGGTTATATAAACCGGCTTATCCATAAGCCTTGTCAGGTTATGAATCATACACTCGGGGAAAAACTCATCCAAATAAAAATGCATAGGCAACATTCTGGTTTCGGTGAATGTGTAACGCTTGCTTGAAAAATTCGCCTTGCGTGCGTCAACCATTTCACGTGTGTAAAGGTTTATCGACCAAAAATCCGCGGTATTTTTAATTTCCTTATCAAATATAGCGTCCTTTCCGGGAACTACCAGCTCGCCGGTGCGCATAGCGTGAAAGAAAAATTCATGGTCAACTGCGTCCTTATAACGCTGAACGGCAAGGTCAAACGGGTCGTTCTGCCGCTTGCCGTAATACTGAACAAGCGCGTGTGCAGAGCTTACGGGCTTATTTGAATACTGCTTTATAATGTGATAGCCGCGTGCATGGTATAAAACGCTGTTGAATTTATGGGTGAGCTGCTTTTCGGAAAGTCCCAAATTGAATTCGTTTATAACATTCCAAAAGTCAACATACGGAGAAATCTGCGGTAAAATATAATTTAAATACCTTTCAAAGTATTTCATGTTATCGAGCGACTGAAAATCGCCCTTATCCGCAAACCATTTCGGCACGGAGAAATGCACCAGCGTTACAAAGGTTTTAAGTCCTTTTTCCTTAAGCAGTGCCAGCTCCTTTATGTAATGCTCGGCAGCCTCCTTGCAAAACTCGCCCTCGTGCGGCTCAATGCGCGCCCATTCAACGCCCATTCTGAACGCCTTATGACCGAGGTCTGTCAGCAGCTCGGCGTCCTCCTCCACCATATTGTAATGGTTGCAGGCTTTACCCGACGCCTCGCCGTTCCAGCCGGCGGCAACCTTTTTTTGCTCGTTGTACCAGTTGCTTGAATAAATGTTATCGCCCTCTATTTGGTGAGCGGCGGTTGAGCTGCCCCAAAGAAAGCCCTCAGGAAAATCAAAACCTTTTATATTAAAAACGTCTGTCATAATTTCTTGCCCTTTCCGATATTTATGTAATTTTTAGCCTGTTATACCCACGCGGTCTATGCTCTTTACAAATTTCCGCTGCAAAACAAGATAAACCAAAAGCAGCGGGAGAATGAACATAAAGCAGGCGGCGCACTTTGTGGAGATCGCCGGATAGCCGTCCCATATTTTCTGAACCGTAAGCAGATTTTTTATATCGTAGATCTTAACCGCCAGCGGGAAATTATCCGATAGATACATTATTGCCAGGTAATAATCGTTCCAATGCCACACAAGCGCGAAGATTGTAACGGTTGTAAAAACAACCGAAGAGGACGGCACGGCTATTGAGAAAAATGTTTTGAAAAGCCCTGCGCCGTCTATCCAGGCAGCTTCCTCAAGCTCGCCCGGCAGCCCTTTAAAAAACTGAATGTAAATATATATAAGCACGCCCGAACGCAGACCCACGCCGAAAAGCGACGGCAGATAAAAGGTCATTGGCGTTCCGAGAATATTCACCCGCAGATCGACTCCCGTAAGCTTATTTAACAGCCCGAATATTCCGAGAATATCAAGCTTTGAGTAGTTCATCATCATAGGAACAACTATCATCTGCGAGGGAATGAGAATAAGCAATATTAGAAGGGCGTTAAATACTCCCTTGCCGCGCGCCTTAAATCGCGCCATACCGTAGGCTATAAAGGAGCACATAAGTATTTCTATTGCCGCGGAAACGCACTCATAAAGCAGGGTCGATTTAAAGGCATTCCAATAATCAATCGTTTGCGCCGCTATTTTATAATACTTGAAGGTTATTTCCTTAGGAATATAAATAACGCTGCGGTCAAGATACCCAGCCGGAGTTTTTACCGAGGAGGAAATCATATATATGACCGGGTAAATTACAAGATAGCCTATGGCTATAAGCAGCGCCAGCCTGAAAAGCGAATAAAGAAAGCTCCTCGCCCGTGCCGCCGCTTTTTTTGAACTGTAGCTTTTTAACCTGTTCATACTCATTCCCACCTGTTCATACAAAGCTTTTTATATAGCCCGAGCAGCAGCGCGATGGCCGCGCCCACAACCGCAAAATAGCTCCAAAGCATTGCAGAGCTTTCACCGTAAAACTGCGACTGCATAAAGCTGTAAGCAAGATCCATTATAGGATTGGTGGAATCGGTTACCAGCTCTACCGCCGTAAATACCGAAACCAGCAATATAACGCGCGAAAGCATGGGCAGAGTTATAAACCAAAATTCCTCCCATTTTGTGGCACCCTCAACCTTTGAAACCTCATAAAGCAGCGAGGGGATCGCCTGCATACCCGCAATAAACAGAACGGTCTGGATTCCGCAGTTCCAAATAAGCCCCGTTATTCCGTCGATTATCTTGGTGAAATACGCACTCATTTGCGCCGGCAGACCTATGCTGTCCACAAGCTCCGTTACATTGAACATTTCCATTGCTATGCTTTCATCCTGCTGCATACTTGAAAGCCCCGAGGCAGTTGAAGAAAGTATGGTTTTCAAAACCGCTCCGCTCGCTATTATGACCGGCAGGAAATACAGCGCGCGGAAGAATATTCTGCCCTTAAAGTCCTGATTAAGCATAAGCGCCAAAATAAGGCTCAATATAAGAATTATGGGGAAGGAATATGCAAACTTGATGAACGCCTGCGCAATGTAATCGGTGTAATCTGCGTTTTCGGCAAATATGTATTTAAAGTTTTTAAGGCCCTGAAAATGCAGCGCTACCCCGCCGCTCAACAGCTTAACCGAACAAAAGGAATAAATGAGTGACTGAACTATAGGGAGAATGAAAAACAAAACAAGCCCTATTGCCCACGGAGTTACGCATATCCAAAAATATTTTGCTTTCAGCGCCGTAATTCCGCAATTGCGTTTTACCTTCATTTCTTCTCCCCCCTTGTGAAAATATACGAGCCGGCGGCAACCTCGCCCGCCTCGCTTGTAAGCCTCGTCGAGCCGTAATTTACATAAACGGCGGTTCCGTTATCAAACTCGGTTTTGCGAAGCCCGTTTTCAAGAATTTTATGCGATATGATTTTTGCGTTTTTAATGCTTTCAAAGTAATCGTTATAGGCGGAAACAGTTTCATAAATTCCGCCATCCAGCCCCGAAAACACCGTGCTGTGGTAAAGTGTCTGCTTGGCTGTCATAAGCGATTTATCATACCGTGCGGTCAGCGTGTAGCTAAGCCCACAGCCCGCCTCGGCGGCGCGCAGAACGGCGGTTTTCGGCTCAATCGAAAGATTTACGGCGTCCGCCGTCATCGGCACATAGCCCTTGAAGACAATTTCGTAAAACGGTATATCCGCCGTAAACAAATCGTTTTCAGCCGATTGCGTGGGCGCGCAGGTAATAAGCGATGAATAAACCGCCGAATATGCGTTTGCGTTATCGCCGAGCAGCTTCAGCCCGCTTCTGCGGCATTTCTCCGCAATGGCGGCGTAATCCGCCGCGAAGCCCGATTTCACATAATACTTTCTGTCGGCGTAATCGGAATACGCGCCGGCAGACGCGGTATTAAAGGATAAACCGTCAAGCCCCAGTTTTTTCACCGTATCCGCCGATTTTTCACCTGCCGAAGCAAGCTTTTCGCGCATTATGAAATATTCCTTATTTGCATATCCGTTTCCCGTGCCGAATTCGGTTTTATAGCGCAGCGCCCTCTGCCCCACGGGGGTTACGGCGTAATCGAACATTTTTCTTATTCCGCCGCCCGAGCGCGCAAAGTAGACTATATCAAAATCAAAATAAAGCGGTGAATTTATACTGCCGCAAAGGTCTGTAAGCGCCTTTAGCTGTTTTTTACCGCCGAAGGTCGCGGCAATTTTATAGTCGCCGCCTATCTTATCGGTATCAATACCCGAGCTGCCGTAGCCCACAAGCTGAACCGCCGGTGAAACGCCGGTTTTACCGTGAATTTTTTCCACAATGCTTTCGGCTTCCTTAAGAGAGGTTGTTACAAACAGCTTGTTATACGGCACGCCCAGCGCCTGTGCGGAAACATGAGTTCCGCCTATAAGCTTAAGGCTCAATGCGGTGTCCCCGGTTGTTTCTTTAAGCCCGTATTTTTCCGCAAGGTATTTTCGGTATCTGTCAGCCATGCCGATATAATTTGCATTTTCGCCGGCAAGCGGATAATAGCTTACCGAAAGCTTTGACGATACGGTGTTTTTTGAATATGTGTTTGAGAAAAATCCCCTTATCTGAAAAGCCGCGTAAACCGATGAATAGCCGTAGCTTGTGTTGCCCACGCTGCACTCTATGCTGGCACATTCGGCACCGTCCTCAATAATACCGCAGACTGCGTCCTTTCCGGTTTTCGCCCCGAACACGGGCAGTCTTACAGGCTCGGTATTATTAACATTGCCGCTTTTTATGCTTTCCGAAACAAGGTCGGTGCCGTAAACGGAATATGAAGCGGTGTAGCTTGTATCGGCCGACCAATCGCGCGGGTAAATAAGCGCGCCGCTGCCCGAGGGCACAAAGAGATAATCGTCCTTCGCGGTGTTTGCGGCCGAGGCAAAAAACGGCGATAGGATAATTCTGTAAATATATTCCTCGTTCTCGGTTATTTTATTTGGGTCTACCGAAATATTTATCCCGTCCGCCAAAAGCGTATATTTCACAGGAACGGAAATTTCCTGCTTTGAAAAATAATAGGTTATTTCAAGCCCGTTTTTTAGCTGCTCAATTGCATAATCACCCTTTTTAAGACTGCCGGTGTAAGCATATAAAAGCTCAATTTGCAGCGTTTCCGGGTCAACATATTCCAGCGTCAGCGGGGTTTCGGTGTGCGGGTGGTTGTTTTCTTCAAAGCCGTCCTCATCGTAGCGCGGCTGCTGTAAGCCCGACGGCAGGGTTGACCACACTCTGCCGCTGCGCTTATCCGTAAGTAAAACCCTGTAATGCTCACTGTCCCACGAAAGCGAATAGCTTTCGTTTTCCGCCGCGGTAAAGCTTTGGGACAGCTTTTTTTCGTGCTTGGAATTAAAGCGCTTTACGGCACTTTTTTCTCCCCCGCAGGCACACAGCGCCGCCGCGAGGGAAAGCACTGTTATAAAAGCGATAATTTTTTTAAACATTCTTTTCCCTCCCGTTACCTGAAGAATATTTCGCGGATTATTGTGCCGGCAAAGCTTACTGCCTGCTGCAAAAGCAGAACGGTAAGTATGCCTATGAATATAACTATCAGCATTCCGAGTATTGTCATAACCGCTATGCCGACAAATCTTCCGAACGATATATCGTGAATTATTACAGAGCCTACTATAACCATAAACACTGCAAGCAGCTCTGTAAATACAAGGAATATCGTTAAAAATTCGCCCTCGGTAAGATTGAGCATATGCGAGAAAACTATATACACCGTGTTGCCTATAACCACAGGAAACAGGCTGTAAGTTATAACAAGATAAATTTCTCTGAGCTTACCTATTCCGCCGAGCAAAGTGGCTATTGCCCAGTTCGTTACGCTCCAAAGAATAACAAAGCCTATTGTTCTTGCAAAAACAAGCAGCGAGTTTATACCGTTTTCAGAAAGCGGGCGGAAAAGAAAGCCGCTTGAGGTGGTTTTTAAAATAGTTGTTATATAAAAAGCCGCCATAACCGCCGTGCCCGCAATTACAGACCCGCACTTGCCGCGCTTTATATCACCGAAAACTACTGCCGGGTGCATAGGCGCGCGAATAACGCTTTTAATCTCGTTGTTTTTAATAAGCACAAGCCGCCGCTTTTTCGCATACACGCATACAGCAGTCACTGCCGCAATCAAACCGGCAAGCAGGGTTAAAAGCCAATTGAAATTAGCCTTTAGCCAGTCCTTACGCAGGTAATCAAACGCCTGACTGTAAAGCTTTTTGGACATACCCTTTTTTGAGTATTCAAGCGCCGCCTTATAATCCTTTTCCTGCATAGCGGATTTTGCAAGAATATAATACGCCGATATATTTCCGCTGTCGCAATCGAGTATTTTGCGGCAAAGCTCGCCGGTTTTATCGTAATCGCCGTTAATATCGAGCTTATCCGCCTCTTTTAACAGCTTACCGTATTCGGTAACGCTGAAAACCGTTATATCAAGGTCGTGGCTGTCTATTGCGACTATTCTGTCGCCGCCGTCAAGCAAATCTATTCCGGCAATGCCCGAAAATGTGCCCTTCTGGTTGCCCTTCCCCGCGCCGCCGCCGAAAGCGGCAAGCATAAACAGATCCCTGTCATACAGGTATATTCTGCCGTAGGAAATATCGTAGCAATATATAAACCCGCTGTCATCAACGACTATTCCCGCAATATTCGGCGTAAGCTGCTTGTTATCCACCGTTCCCACATAATAATCGCCGAAGGTTGTATCCTCCGAATCCAGTATATTTGCCCCGCCCGGGCTTAATTGCCTTATTTGCCCGGTTTGCAGCGTCTGCGAGGTTTTACCCGTAGCGGTATAAATGAAATTATCCTTATCCGCATAAATGTCGGTAAACTGGTACGGCAATCTGCTTGCCGAAGCAGAGCGCTTGGCATTGGTGGAGGTAAGCTTTTTCCACATTTTAGCAATAAACTGAGTAACCGTGTTTTTAACGCTGTTAGCGCCGTAAAAACCCAAAAACTTGCCTGACGGAGCATAAAGTATGGCGCCGTAGTAAGAGCCGTCACTCAAAACATATGTATAGCCCGCCGAATCCACCGTAACCTTTATCGGCTGGTACATAAAATCATCAGGTATAAGGGATGACTCAGGCAAAAGAATTTCGTTTACACAGCTGCTGCCATTGCAGACAAGCACTCTGCCCGCCTTTGTATCGGCAATATAAATTTTGCCGTCGGTATGAACATAAACGCCCTTTGCCTCCTCAAAGCGGGTGCGGCTGCCGTCCGGCATAGCTATTTCCTTTATCTCGTTTTTTACGGTGTAGCTTTTGCCGTCTATTATAATAAGGCGCGAGCCCTTTCCGTCCAAAATATAAATATCGCCGTTTTTATCGGTGCATACATCGTTAAGCTCGCTGAACGCCTCAATTCCCAGCTTTCCCGAGTTAAGCACCGTTTCAACACTGTAAACCGCGTTTACGGGCTGTGCGCTGTAGCTGTCCGATACAACATAATTATGGGTATAATAGGGTATTTCGGCACTGTCGCCCTCGGGCGAGACCGCCGCCGCGGGAACAGCCGCCAAAACGGACAGAGCCATAAAAATACAAAGTAACAAACACGCTGTTTTTTTCATAAGCTCCTCCTATTCCTTTATTCCCGCGCTGTTCATAGATTCAAGAACATTGCTTTGCGATATCATATAAACCAATATTGGCGGCAGCATCATAATAACGGTAACAGCCATTGCGCTGCCCGCTCTTGCTATGCCGCCTGCGGTTATCTGGGTCATAATGGCCGGCAGAGTTTTCAGCGCCTCGCTGAAAATAGTGCCGCCCGGCACTCCCGACCATACATCCCTGAAGGCAAAGAGGGTCAGCGTCATACAGCAGGGCTTAACCATGGGGAAAACAATTTCCCAAAAGGTCCTGAAATAGCCCGCGCCGTCTATACGGGCGGCTTCAAGCAGCGCGTCGGGAACACTGCCCTCCATGTACTGCTTCATAAGGAAAACACCCATGGTAGAGGCGAGATACGGCAGAACATACACCCAGTAGGTGTCTATCATTTTCAAATATGAAAATATAAGGTACTGCGGTATTGCAAGGGTAAAGGCATTGAAAAGCAGGGCGTACTGAATTGATTTGAAAATCAGCTTTTTCCCCTTAATATGCGATTTTGTAAGCACAAACGCCGCCATGGTTGATATAAAAACATACAGCACCGTTGTAACAAGCGAAATAAAAACGCTGTTGAAAATATACCTTGAAAGCGGTATGCGAAGATTGGAAAGCAGCCCGGGCAGCGCAAGGTAATTCTGCGCGGTAGGTCTTGTAACCAAAAACCGCGGCGGGAAAATCATAAGCTCATCAAGCGGCTTAAACGAGGTTGTTATGCAGTAAATAAGCGGCAAAACCGAGAAAATTCCGAACAGCAGCAAAAAAACCACATAAACCACATTGCCCACCCTTGAGCGGGTATACCTTTTGCTTTGAGAAACAGAGCCTGAGCAGCGTAAAGCCAGGCGCTTATATTTTTTTTGCTTTGAAGCTGTGTTTGTCATATTAAGCGCCTCACTTTCCTACCCTGTTTATAAGCTTTGCAATAGCCGCCCGCGTAAGCATCATAAGCGCAAACAGAAAAACGGATATTGCGGAAGCATATCCCATTTCATAGCGTACCGTTCCCGCATCGGCAAGGTAAGATACCACCGTATCAACCGAGTTTGAAACAGACGGATAGCCAGCCAAAGCAATAGGCAGCTGGCTTATTGAAAAGGATGAGGCTATCTGCATTACCGCACTGAACAGCAGTATATGCTGCATTGAGGGAAGCGTAATATACCAAAGCTCCTGCCAGCGATTGCGTATTCCGTCAATCGCACCCGCCTCGTACATTTCGGCGTTAACATTTTGCAAGCCGGAAATATTTGCAAGAAAGCCCACTCCCATGCTCATCCACAGCTGAACAACAATTATTATAGGGGTGACATACGCCGCGTCCTTCAGCCAGTTTATCGGCTCGGTTATAAAGCCAGCAGATAAAAGCAGACTGTTCATATAGCCGTAGCTGTCGCTCGAAAACGCCACCTGCCAAATGAAATATGCGTTGCCCACAAGCGCGGGGCAATAAAACATAAAAGAAAGCAATGTTCGCATAAAGGGCTTAAATTCATTTAAAAACCAGGCAAGCACAAAGGAAAGCGCAAAGCCCACAGGCCCCGTTATAAGGGCTAAAACCAGTGTGTTTTTAACTATGGTTACAAAAACCTCATCGTCAAAAAACATACGGAAGTAATTTGTAAAGCCAATAAACCTCGGTGCGGAAACCATATCAAAATCAAACAGGCTCAGTATGACCGACGCCGCTATTGGAATAATGAGAAACAGTATAAACAAGAGTATAAACGGCGCAATCATTATGTAACAGGGTAAATTTTCCTTAAAACTCTCCTGCGGAGAAGCCGCCTTTTTTAGTAACCTTTTTGAATTCATCAAGCCTTCTCCCCCCTGTATTGCTCAACCTTGCGCTCTATTTCGTTGTTCGCTATATCCGACCATTTCATAAGCGCGTCCTTCGGAGATTCGCCGCCGTTTACAACGCTCCAGAAGGCCTGGTCAACCGCGCGCGATACATAATAGCTGCCCGGCACTTCGGGAATTTCCTTTATTTGCGCCCGCTGCTCCTTTAAAATTTTAAGGTCGCCGGCAGACCATACCATCTGTTCAAACGCCTCGTTCGTTGCCGTTGCGGTTCTTGAAACCGTTCCGAGAATCGACTCAACGTTGTTGTTATATTTAAGCTGCGTATCAGCACGCGTCCACCATTTAAGGAACTCCCACGCGCCCTCTTTATTTTTTGAGGCTGATAAAATTCCGCAGCCCGTTCCCGCACCCGAAACGGTGCGGTCAATCGTTCCGTCAGCATGGCGTGTACCGGGAACCAGCGCTACCGCCCACCTGCCGTCAATTTCGGGCGCCGCCTGCTTAAGCGTGGTGTACTGTGTGTAAACCTCTATGCCCAGCGGCATTGTGCCTATTCTGAAACGGTTGTAAAAGTTAGCGGTGGTTGGTATTTTATATTTGGTATACATTTCGCTCCAATATGTAAATGCTTTAAGCGAAAGCTTTGAATCAAGGGTGCAGCTGTTAAGCTCCTTATTATAAAGCTCGGCGCCGTTTTGCTGCAATATTGAGGCGAAAAGATTAAGCCCGCCCACACCGGTATTAACGGTTGTTGAGGCTGTTATTTGAGTATACGGAATCCACGATGCCATATTGTTTCTTTGCAAAACTGCGGTAACCGCAAGAAAATCATCCCATGTTTCGGGAACTTCCAGCTCTAAAACCTTGAAAATATCCGTCCTGTAAAACATAAGATAAAACGACTGCGTATCGGGCAAGGCGTAAATGCCGTTTTCATAGGTGTACGGCACCGCCGAGGTTTCACCGAAACGCGTGGCAACCTCGCTGTAATCGGAAAACCCGGTAAGATCCACCAAAGAGCCGCGCATGGCAAGGTTTACCGGCTCGGTTCTTGCAAGGTGCAATGATAAATCGGGCGCATTCCCCGAAAGAATACCGTTAATAAGCGAAGCATTTGTGAGCTCCAGGCGAACGTTTATCCCGGTTTCGGGCGTAAAGCTTTCTTCTATAAGCGAGTTCAGCACCATTGCCTGGTCTCTGCCCCAGTTGACCCATATTTTAAGCTGCCCGCCGCCCTTGCCGCCTGATTTGTAATCATCCGTAAAGGATATTAAAAACCGCTTGACCCCAAAGGAAATACGGTGCAATAAGCTCGGCATATCTATTTCATAGCCGCTGCCGCAGGGGACGAATATAAGCCTGTCTATTCCGAGCGGCATAGCCTGCATATCGTAAAGCCATGAGCTTACCGTTGTGTAGTTGTTGTAATAATCCTTAACATAGTTTTGCGCGGTGTAGGGGTTATCACGCATTGACTTCAAAACCCGCGCCATATTTTTAATCGAGGTTATAAGTGAGGTAGTCTCATTCCCCGAAAGCCTTTTCATATCCTCAGCCAGCGTATTGCACTGCTCATAATATTTATTAAGAGTATCGTTAAAGCCGTCTATCTGCTTGAAAAGGTCATAGTCGCGCGAGGAATCGGGCGAGTCGCCGGTTATCATTGTTATTTGCAAATAAAGGTTGCCCAGCCCCTCGGTTATAGCCTTAAGCCTGCGGTAATACTCGGCGGTGGGACCCATGGTCGCCGACATGGAAAGCGTATGCTCACCCTTATCAAGCCATATGTAATAGGGGTTGCCGCTGTCATCCGCAAAAGCGCCGCGTTTCCATGAGGTTCCGTAGTAAAATTTCATTTCGGCGGCTTCCGCAAAGGGAATTTTGCCGTCAATTTTCATTCTGCGGTAGGAATATCCGTTTACGGTCTGATCCTGCTTATAAATATATCTTAAATCGTAATATCCCGCCGTTTCAACCTCAAAGCGCCATACCGCTTCCTCTCCGGGGGTCTTCCAGCTTGTAAGCCCGATGTAGTTTATAAACTGCTTTTCCGCGCTTGAGGGGCTTATTGCGGGCGAGGAGGTATCCGACTTTGAAACAATGGAGCGATTACTCTTTCTTGCCGCGCTTTCGCCCTCAATAACAATAGGCTCTGCCGATATGCTTTCGGCTTTATCGGCATTCTTCGTTTCACTGTAGCTTATCGGCACCGCGGGGGCTTTAAGCCTGATTTCCGCTATGGCAAGACTCTCGCTTAAATTTCCGATTTTAAGCGTATGGCTGCCCTCTGTCAGCAAAAATCTGTACGGATCGTTTTCCGCTCCCGTCTCATCGAATACCGAAACCGAAACAAAATCGTTATAATCCACCTGCTCGGGCGTATACTGATCTCCGTTTTTATCTTCTCTTATCTTCCCGCTGTCTTTATAATAATGCGGCAGCTTAAGGCTGCCTGCCTCTGTAAAAGGCGAAGCGCCGTCCAGTCTTAAGGAAAGCTCAATCTCCCCGCCGTTTTCCCTGAGCGGAAGATATGTAATGCAAAGCTCGTAAAGAGCGTTTTTCGGCACGGTGACCGAATACTCCGCTTCTCCGCTTTCGGATACGGTTTTCACACCTCCGCGCCCGTTCAGCGTTTCACTGCCGCCGGGCAGCAAAATATCCTTTTCGGCAAGCGGAGCATCGCTGTTATTTTCCTTATACATCATATAGCCGTTTTCGTCGGTGCTGTAATAAACGGCAGAGGAAGTGCCGCCATCCGTCCCCTTTGCCGCCGTCGGCAGCGCCGCAGCGATAACACCTATAAGCAAAACAACAGTAATTATGCCCGAAATGCCCCGTGTAAGCCTTCGTTGCTTCATTATATCTCAACCTCCTGCGTCAGTTGCGGCTACTTATCAAACAACAGCATTGTATCCTTAACCGAACGGCTCTGATACAACCGCACATAATCAACCGTATAGTCTATGCCGTTGAAGCTGTCTTCATCAAGCCACATTGAATCGTTTCCCCACGGAACATTTTCCGGAGTTGAAAGCCCTATGCCTATAATAACATCCATAGGCGCATGAATTGCCGCCTCGGTAAGCCCGTTTTCAAGCTTATCCCACAGGCTTTGCGTTAAATCGTAGGTGATATAAGGCTCGTTGTCAATATACATCGTCATTTCCCGCGGCGTCCATAAAAAGCCGTAAATATGGTACTCATTTGAAAGATTTTCGGTATTTTCGTAGGTGTAGTACCGCTTTCCGCTGTGCCTCGGCGCCTGAACATGATAGCTGTCCCTTATAGCGTTATCCCACCGCCACAAATGCAGATTCGGAGTAACGCGCTCGCGGGCGGTATTGTGGATTTCAAAAACATCCACCTCCGCAAGGCAGCCGCCGAACAGCTTATCGTAATTAAAATATTTCTGGGCTATAGGCTGAAGCGTTTGCAGCCATAAGGAATGCCACACGCCAGGAATAAAGCTCATTTTCGCCCGCATTTCAAGATAACCGTACCTGTACGCCATGGTATTTGCAGTTTTTACCCCGTATGCCGCGGCATACTTAATATCCGCATTATCGGGGTCGTTATAAGGCTTTATCCGCATTTGCAGCTTTCCGCCTTTGACGCGCCGAAGCCCTTCGCTTTCCTTGCGTATCATTGAGGAAAGCGTGCCGCCGTGATTATCCCATTTGGCGGTATCAAGTGTGCCAGAGTTAAATTCATCGCCCCAGGTATAGCTGTAGCCGTTTCGCAAAAGCTCCGCCGCATATTCCGATGTGTCGGTAATAATAAGCGGCTTATCTCCGAGCAGAAATCTGCGCAGCACCGCCGTATCCCCCGCGCCTATAACGGTATCCGAATCAAGGTCTGCCGCGGTCTTGCTTATATCGCCGCCCGCACCCGCACAATACTTTTTAAGAATAATCAGATCCAAAATATCAATATTGCCGTCGGCGTTTACATCCCCCGACTCGGGCATAGTGTTATTAAGCCCTATTGTAACCTTATCAACGCAAAGGATAAAATCCTTATCCTTAACCGATTCATCATAAAAGCTTAAGCCGAAGCTGCCCCAATGCTCTGAGCCTGTGCAGCGGTTTACCGCCGAAAACGAAACGGTTTTCCATTCATCGGTTTCCGAAAGCGCGTACCCGCCGTTTTCAATTCCGCATTCAATAAGGGAGGCGGAGCCGGTCGCGCGATACCCCGTATGCATCATTTTTATCGGAAGCAAGCCGTATACGCCCTCGGCAAATTCAAGTCTGTAGCGCACGGTTATATAATATTTCGTATCCTGCGCCGGTGCGAAAATATCGGAGTACGGAGTACGGTTGTTGTAATACTCGCCCGCCGCCGCTTCATTTACGATCATTTTAAGACCGCTGTCGGCGGTGTAGGGGTATTTGCCGAGTGTGAAAGCTTCAGCGACACCGCTTTTTGTAAGCCTTATGTATTTATTTCCGCCTTCCGCGCATACCTCCCAGCTTGAATATGCGGTATTCTGCATTAAGCGGTTGCCGTTTTCTTTTTGGGAGTCATTGGTATAATTGCCGAAATCAATTTCCATATGCTCCGATTCGGGAGCTCGCTCAACCGTAACGCTTCTTATGTCAAAGGTGAGCCCGCCGTTCAAGCTGTCCGAAGAGGTGAGCGAAATACCTATATTCGCTTTTTCGGGGCTTTCAAAGTCCTTCGGTACGGTTATGGCCGCCGATGATTTCCGCCATTGCGATATTTCCGTATTTTTTCTCAAAACGGTTATTCGGGAATTGAATTCCGCGCTGTAAGCGGCGGTGCTGCCGTTTTTCAAAAGCGTTGCTTCAAGAAAGACCTCGCTGTCGGCACTTTGTGAATGGCGGTATTCAACCGTGACGGTATAAGCCTTACCGGCGGTCAGCCCTATTTTGCTGCTGTCTGTCCAGTCGGGCGTTCCCCCGGGACAAATCGAAACCGCCGCCGGAACGGTTTTTAGGTCGTACCATTTGGCTGAAAAGCGGAGGTATACCCCATCGTCGGTCTGCTTTGTCCACTCGCCGTTTTTCAAGCCGCCCGACTCATAATTGATAACAAAGTCTTCAAAAGTATAAGCGGTACCGGCATATTCTGCCGATACCGTAATCGGAGCGGCGGAAAAAACCGAAAAGAATACCATAAGAGCCGTTAAAAAGCCCGCCGTTTTAATTTTCACCCTGCATTTCTTCCTTTCCGCCCCATAAGTTTAAATTCAGCCTATAAGCTGTCTGCGTAAAAGCGCGAGATCGCCGGAACCCACAACGCCGTCAAAATCGAGATCGGCTCTTGCACTGTTTATTTCGTCGGTTATGCCCGCAGAGTACCGTTTGATACGCACCAGGTCGCGAATATCTATCTCGTTGTTGCCGTCCGCGTCGCCGTACATCGGGTTGGTAGAGCTTATGGTGACCTCGTCAACGCAAAGCTCAAAATTGCGGTCTGTAACCGTCTCGTCGTAAAATCCCAAGCCGAAGCAGTTCCAGTCCTCGCTGTCGGTGCACTTGTTCGTCGCAGAAAAGGCTACAGTCTTCCATCCGTCGGCTTCGGCAAGAGTCACGCCGTTGTTTTCGATACCGCACTCGCAAAGCGCCTGCGATGCTGTATTCAGCTTACCGGTGTGCAGCATTTTCACAGGGACTGTGCCACTGGCACCATCGGTGAATTTCAGCCTGTAGCGCAGCTTTATGAAATATTCCGTATTGTCCTTCAGAACAAACGCGTCCTTCAGCGGCGCTTCATAGCCGTACCAGCCGACATTACCCGCCTGATTGCATATAAGATTAAAGCCGTCGTCCGCTTCGTACTGCCACTGCCCGGCTTTAAAATCCTGCGCGGCTCCGGTCTTTTCAAGCTTTAAATACCTGTTTCCGCTTTCCTCGGTTACCGAAGTCCAGTTTGAAAACGGTGTATTCTGAACAACGCAGTTAGAGCCGTAATCATCTGCGCTCGCTTTGGTTTGATGGTTTGAAAAATCAATTGTCATATCATCCTGCTCGGGCTGAATGGCGGGAGTAATTGTTACCGACTTAATATCAAATGTCAACGAGCTTGTATAACAGTTTGCTTGTGGCTGAATAACAATACCGAAATTAGAAGCCGCCGCGTTGCCTTCAAAGCTTTCGGGAACGGTAATACTGCCGGTGTATGTTTTCAATTCGGTGCTAACATCGGTATTTTTAAGAGTAAACAGCTTTTGATTATAAGTTGAATCGTAATTATTAACATTGCCGTCGTTGAGAAATGTTGCAGAAACGTCAACATCAATATAATCGTTTTCCCCACCGACAGAACCCAAATAACGGTACTCAATCTCAATATTGTATGTTTCTCCAAGTGTAAAACCGATTTTATCGTCGCCGTTCCATTGTGGGGTGCCTCCTTTGCAAACGGACATAACAGCCGGATTTTCAAAGAAATCGTTCCAACCCGGATTTTTATAGCGAAGATAAGCACCGTTATCATTTGCTATTTCCCACTGCGGACCTTTTACTCCGCCGCCTCCGCCGTATATATTGGCATTGAAATCCTCAAATGTATATTTAGTTCCGCTGTATTCCGCCGACGCGGTAAAGGGTATGCAAACCGCCGCAGACGCCATAAGCGTCAGCGTTAAAACCGTTGCTAAAATTTTCTTTAATTTCATTATGATTTCTCCTTCCGAATAATTGCTATTGTGCCCGTCCCCCGAGAGTGGCCGTTTCCCGGAGGGTAGACATATTTTTAAAAAATGCTGCAGCAATGCTTTGGGAATAGAACCTGCGGCGTCCGCCGCGGAGAAATTACATTTTAAAACATAAAGCGCTTAATGATAAACATATTCCGCCGGCAAGGGTACATTCGGCGGGAAACCGGTATCTCGGCGGTAAATAAGCGATAAGGGGTCGTCGGTCTGATAAATTCTTACATAGTCAACAGAGTATGTAAATCTATCGGGGTCGCCCTCCTTCCAGGCAACACCATAGTTATTGCTGCCTGCTCCGCCGCCGAATATCAGGTAATAAGGCAGGCGGAAGGTATCGTCGCTGTCGCGCATTTCGTAGGTGAAGAAAATTTCGCCGTCCACCGCCTGAATGACCTGGTGCTCGTTCCATATAAGGGTATATACATGGTAATCGGATGAAAGGGTGCCGTTTTTATCCAGCTTATCAACAAACGCAAACTGCTTTGTTTTGCGGTAGACAGAGTCGCCGTCAAGCGAGGTGTGATAGTTCCCGCCGCCGCCCCACTTGTGCAGGTTTGCCGCAAACGAGGTGACGCTGCCGAAGTTTTCAAGTATATCAAACTCGGCGCCCAGCCCGTAGCCCGTACCCGCGCAGTTAAGCCAAATAGAGGCACAGCCCGGTGCCTCGGGCATTTTAGCCCTTATTTCCATTATTCCGTAGCGGAACATCATGGTGTAATTGGTGGTTGCCTTGCCTGAGTAAAAATCCTTGCCGTCGCGCCAGCTATACATTTCAAGCGAGCCGTTTTTAACCGCCGTTGCCTCGGTTTGCAGGTTATACATCTTTCCGCCCAGAACATTGGAGGAATTTTCCTGTAAACCGTATTTTTCGTTGTTGTAGTCAATCCACCAATAGTGGTTAAGCTCGCTGCCGTTAAATTCATCGTTCCATACGAGCCTGTAATCGCCCTTACCGGGGGTGTATTTGCCGGTTTTTGAAAAGCCCTTTGCTATGTTAAGACCCTTTCCGCTTTGCTCACCCGCCATTATAAGCGAATAAAGCTCCTTTATTCCTGCGGCGAGGGACAGACTGTTGCCGCCCTTTATAACAAGCTTTCCGCCGGTTTCCTTTATCACCCAATTGTCTCCCGAAGCAGTAACCGCCTTGCTTTCCGCGCGGGAGGTATCGCCCACGATAATTTCGCTTGATACCGCGGTATCGCGCTCGTCGGTAACGGTGAGGTCATAGCCCTGGTTGTTGCTCAAATGGTTTGTAATGCTCTGTATTTCCTTACTGTAAATATACTCCATTGCCCTTGGGGTTACAAATCTGAAGCTGCTTAAAGGCTTTCCCGCAATTTTATGGTTGTAGGAAATAAGCGGCGCCTCGTAAATCACGCGGGTTTTGGTGTTGAGCCTTTGCCACGCTTTTTTTGAGGAGCAAAAGCTTTCGGTAAAATAGCTTACCGCCTTTTGCAGCATTTCCTCATTGCCCGAGTAAATGCAGATTTTTTCGTTTATAACCGTTATAATAAAATCAAGCTGATGATTTTTGCGGTTGCTTTCAAGCTGCCGCTTGGCTTCATCTGATTCTGCCCTGTTTGTAGCGCCTATGAGTATTTCATAGTATCCCGAGCCGACCGTTTCATCATAAGTCATTTTAACCGTGGCGTTAAATGTCTTTTTAATTGCCGAGCGCAGGTCCTTTGCAAGCTCATCTACCGCGGTGGTGGAGCTTTTCGGGCGAATAACCGTATAACTGAAATTTTTGGAATTGCTCTCCGAAACATCCGGCAGCGGGTCGCCTATTTCCGTGTTGGTTTTAACCGCGGAATTATCAGGCTTGCTATCGGTGCTGTCGGTTTCCTCCGTGTTATCAGGCTCTGAGGAGGAAATATCAGAGCCGACCTGGCTTGTATTACTCGGCTTTTTATTGCCTGATACAGGCTTATCCTTTCCGCAGCCCGCCACCGATAAAAACATCAGCGTGCAAAGAAGAAACGAAATTATTCTTTTGCTCATATTACTTCCCCTCTTTTCCTTTGCGATGTTTTACAATAATAAACACCGCAGCGCCTGCGGCGCACAGTACGGCCGCCGCGCCTGCTATTATCCAAAAAATATAACCGTTACCCGAATCGTTGCCTCCCACAAGCCTGCGAACGACCTTTATTCTCTTTTTCTTGCCGGAGTTTGCCGTGTTGTCTTCGGTGTTTTCTTCCTCGTCATAATAACCGTCGTCATCATCATCATTAGAAGCCGTGTTATCCTTGCGGGCAACAGCGGTTTCAAGCCCCTTGAACAGCTTTGAATCAAGCGGTCTGCCGGCAATGGAGGTATTGCCGCTTGCGGGGTATACGCCTATATATTCCTCTGCCTCGACAGGCGAGCTGCAAATTGATGAGTCAGCCCCGGGAATAAGCTCTAACGATATTTCATCAATATAAATACTGCAAAGCCCCGGTGTTGATATCGACAGGAAATTACCCGTTGAATAGAAGGTGTAGGTAAGCTCATGCCACTGCCCGTCGGCAAGGTCTTCAATAGCGCATATGTTTTTCCAGTCGCCGTCAATTCCCCACGGGAAATTTATAAAGTTGCTGCTTGCTATGCGTATTGCGCCGCGCGTTTGCTTGTAGCTATCCATTTTAACCCACATTTTAAGCTTGTAAACCTGGTTGACCGAAAGCATACAGCCAAGGTCGGCGGATATTGCCTGGAACGCCGCGTTAAGATAATCGTTGCCTATTCTGTGGGCTGATATTTTGCCCGAATGTGACGATTTATCCGTAAGCTCATAGTCATAATCAAACATTACAAGATTTTCGCGGTAATATTTTGAAACGTATGTATCGTACAGTGTTTCAAAATCCTGCTTTATTGATTTTATAGCCCAGCCTGCGTAAAGCGTTGTGTCAAGTTCGCTCATAACATAGCGGTCGTTTACCTTTTCGGTGCACTTTTTATCGGCAAACCAGCCTATAAACTCATAGCCCTCGCGCTTTATATCGGTAGGCAGATTAACCGCAGCGCCCGCCTTTGCCGCGCGGTAAAGCTTTGTTTCCGGCAGCGCTGTAGCGCCGGTCGGGTTAAGGTTAAGCCCTATTTTGCCGTCTGATGTATCAAGCTTTGATAAGCGCAGGTTATCAAAATAATATATACCGCCCGCGGTTGCGTTTACCGTAAAGTACAATGTATTAGCCGTTGGGTCGTTAAGCGCCACCTTAAACATAAACGAAGCGGTTTTCCAAATTCCCTGCTGCTCATTAAGCGGGAAACGCCACGTTTCATCGGGTATTGAGTGGTACGCCCAAATATTATCCGCTCCCGCAAACTGCGCGTTAGGCCACGGGGTGTAAAAGTCATGCGAGGTTCCCGTATCCTTTACCACATAATAATCGTAGGTTATAACATATGTGGCGCCGTCCTCTACCTCAATGGGCGCTTCGCCCGCCACAAGCACTATGCCCGTGTTGCCGCGCTTTGTATCAACCTTATCAAGCTTGAGCGAATATTTACCGTCGCTTGCCATATCGCTTGAAATTTCGCAGGTATCAACCTGCCCGCCTTTAAGCGAACGGCGGTAGTATTCATCCTCAAAGCTTATTTTAATTTCATCATCCATAACCATTTTCGGGTAAAGTGTTATTGCCGCCTTGCCGAAAACAGTTCCTTCAAATTTTTGCGTAAGCTCCTTATCGGTATACCAGCCGGTGAATTTATAGCCGTTGCGAACAGGGTCAGCGGGGAATTTAATTGCTTCTCCCTGCTTGCCTATAACAAACTGTGAGTCGCCCGACGGCGATTTAAACTCTATAAACACACTGTCGCCCATACTGCTAAGCTCAATATCGTCAATACATATATCGGTTACGGCGCCGCCGGCGTTTATCACCATAAACATAGCGTCGCCCTGCGTCCATTCATCGCGCGTGAAGGTTCCGGTCTGGAAGAACAGCGTTTTTTCAAGCCAGCCGCCGCCCGTATCGTCACGCGATACGGTTGCCGACGCAAGCGTGCTGCGGAAGCCCCAATAGTTGGTTCTTGCGGCGCTTACAAAATCTATGCGAACGTCGCCTGCGCTTTCCTTCAGCTTATATTTGAATTTAACCGTATAAGCCGAGTTTTCATCAAGTATAAGCGGAACATCGCCGTTTACGGTTATATCGTTCACATTGTAAAGCTGAGCATAGGCATAAGGATTGCAATTGTTTACTTCCTTATTATAGCCGTAATGCAGCGCTTTTTTGCCCGAGACAAACTCGCTTTCGGTTATTGACATGCCGTTTTTGCTGTCAAAGCTGAAGCGCCCGGAGCCGCTCATCCATTCCTGCGGATAATTTTCAAAATCGCATATAACGCTTGAAAGAATCCACCTTGCGTAAAGGTTTCCGGTTGCGGTAACCTTATACTTGCTGCCTGTTACTGCGTTTTCGTACTTTTTATCGGTATACCAGCCGCCGAAGGTGTAGCCGTCCTTTTTAGGTGTAGGCAGGGTTATTTCATCGCCCTTTTCGGCGAATATTTTTTCGTTTGTAAGCGAATCGTATACCAGTGTTATAATATTGGTGCTGTCAGTCAGCGGGTCAATGCTTATATCGTCTATCCACAGCAGCGTGTCGGCGTCCGCAAGCGGATTTATACGGAAATAAAGGCAGTTGTGGTCTTTACTCGAAGGCTCGGCGGTAAATACTATGGTCGCCTTTTTCCAGCCTCCGCCCTGCTCGGTGCTTCTTATAACAAGGCTGTTTGAATCGTAATTTACAATGCCGCTTGCCCAGAAATTGCGCGCAAAGCAGGTTTGTGCGGTTATGCTCACGTCTGACGAAAGCTTTTCGGCATTGTACCAGAATGTCATACTGTAGGACTTGCCCGTTTCAACCGTCACGTGGTTGTTATTCTTATACATTACAACCGAAAGGCTCGCCTTGGTGTTTTCCTTTGCGCCTGCCGCATATTCAAATTTCAGCGAACGGTTGCCGCCGTGCGCAAACCCTTCGGGGAAGGTCATATATTTGGTGGAATAGCTTGAATTTACATTCCACCAGCCGCTTTCCAAAAATGCGGGGCTTTCAAAATCAACCTTTACCCACGGCTCCTTTATATTCCAGCCGGCATAAAGCGTAAGGCTCTGCCCTGTCGGCGGGAATACCACCGTGCTGCACGCACGCGTACATTCGCGGTCATAAAACCAGCCGCTGAAGGTGCTGCCGGTGTTTGTGGGAACAGGCAGCTCTGCCGCCTCCCCCGGGACGCCCTTTATATCGGCTAATTCGGCGCCGCCGTTTGTATCAAAATGAATAACGGTAAGCCCCTCTTTTTCCCTCCAGCCGGCATAAAGCTTTGCGGTTATATCCTTTTTGGCTCCGGTTATTTCTTCGCCTGCGCTGTACAGGCACTCGGGCTCTGTAAACCAGCCGAGGAAATCATGCCCCGAAAGTGTGGGAACAGGCAGCTTTGCAGTGCTTAATACCTCCCCGGGAACAATGCTCATGTACGGTAAGGAAGCAAGCAACCGAAAACAAGAGATAGACCGCCAGCACTACACTATTCCGAACCAAAGACCAAAAGATAAGCATT
>CDYU01028200.1_pt1 | contig 21517 bp, 20 predicted proteins | sample 480701 | NCBI WGS metagenome assembly CDYU01 (sample SAMEA3182105, study PRJEB8094) | gut metagenome | biome: human; feature: gut; material: Stool; isolation source: human stools | place: Canada | collected 2013-02-26 | reverse complement strand
GCGGAACACCGTGCAGATTGCAGACAGGCTGATGAAAGAGGTGCGACCCAGCCTGCTCAATGAACGGTATTTCACAACCGAGCAGGTGATGGACCTGTTCCATATCAGCCGACGGGCATTGCAAAACTATCGGGATAAAGGGATAATACCCTTTGTTTCGGTAGGCGGAAATATCCTATACCCTGAAACCAAAATAAGGGATATGTTGGAGAAGAATTACTACAAACTATAAGACTTAGAGAGAATAATATTTTGAAACATTTAAATGTTCCCATATATTAGATAACCCCATCAGCAATTAGTTTCTTTGTAATTTCTGAATCCCCATACTCATTTAATATTTCTTCCTCATGAATTTGTGATAAATCGGTTTGTAATTGTTTTATAATGGGATATAACTTTTCTCTAAAAGAAGTATCAAATCCACTATCTCCGCCGTATTCTTCTAAAAGTTTGAAAAAATCTAATTCTATATTAATAATAGGTTTATTGATAGATGTCTTTTTAATCTTTTTCGTCTGTGCTTCATGGGACTTAATTGTACCGTCCTTGTATATCACATCATATCCGGTCTGAAAAATATGACATACATTATGACGATGATATTCAAGAAAGGCAAATTCTATATCCGAATATTGTTCCCTCATGGTTTTTAGACCCTCATGTAGTCGCTCTCCCCAACGCTTCATAAATACATTTTTTGGGGTGATGGATGGTAATATTCTATGTTCGACATGATCACATCCCTCTGTTAGTAATTGATAGATAAGAATATTAAAGATATCATTATAAAAAGGATTATATTCTTTATGCAATTCATCATTCAATAAGAATACTTTACTAATCCACATTTCAAATTGACATTTTTGTGTAAAAACAATTTGTCTTAATTGATAATGTGGATCCATTAGTAGTTCTGCAATACGTTCGGTTTTATTCATACAATTCTAATTTTGAAACGAATATATTAAAAATAGCCATATTGTTTCTTCGGTTAAGAAAAAAATGTAACTTTGTGAAACATTGAGAAGCCGAACGATAGGTGAGCAAACCAATGCTTTTCGCGCAAAGCCAAAGTGTGGTACAATGATTTAGTTCTTTTGCAAAACAACTGATATACAGTGACTTCTATAAGCGGATGAAGCTCCGTTTTCCGCTCAAGGCAATAAGTTGATAATCATTCGATTATCAACTTATTTTTTTGTTGCTGTTCGCGTCGCAAATGTCTATTGTGTTGCGTTAATAGCCTTCGAACGACTTTTTCACGGTATAACTCTCGATGACATAGGCCCGTTGCGAATACCGACGGGTTTACTTTTAGGCTATGAGGTTTATTTACGGGGTTATAGCGTATTTTAGATTTGATATCTCTGTATAAGAAACCATACGCTTGACGCGCAAATGTAATTACTTTTCCCTGAACGGCCAAATCATTCAGTGGTTTTCGAATAAAAAATACCCCCCCCCTAAAAAATTACGCCCTGATTATCAGTTTATTACAATTTGCCGTATCGAAGAGTCCATTATCACACGTTAGATCGAGTCTATACAACGATAAGTGCTTTCCGGTCGCACATTACGGCCATTTATCAAAAAACATTGATTCTTATGTCGGTTTGCATCTATTTTACACTCGTTATCAACACATTACATATACCTGCTATCTCTTATACAGAGACCATACATTAAGTTACGGTTCCGTCTTAGATTTAGGAATGGAACCGGCAAATGAATTCAATGATAGCGTTGAAGCTCAACATGATAGTCTTCGTATGCTGCGTGGCTGGGGAACCGATTCCCGGACACGGGGGAATACGAGGAATGTCCGTATGTTAACATGGCAACCGGCACCGAATGCATACATTGGTACGGGTTGAAAGTCTTTTTCAACAAAGTATTCGAAATAGAAACTTTGCTTTCCGCCGACGGCGTGGAAAGCTATATCCCTTGTGAAATAGTTACGGTGGAGGTTCGCGGCGTCAGGAAACAGGTGCGGCGGACGGTCATTCCGTCGTTGATGTTCTTCCGCGCTACGGAAGAATATGCCAAGGACCTGCAAACGACACTGCGGGGACGTGTGATGCTGTATACCTATGTAAACGAGAAGTGGAAGAAGGTCCCCTCCCTGATTTCGGAATATGAGATGGATATGTTCAGGCTCGTCACTTCGTCGGGAGCGGCCGGACTGGATTATTTCGGAGGCGACAGCATCGTTTACGGTATAGGCGACCGCGTCCGTGTTACGGGCGGGGTTTTCAAGGGCGCCGAAGGGTATATTAAGCGGATCAAGGGGAGGCGGAGGCTGATTGTCTCCATCACGGGAATTTGCGCCGTGGCCACCTCGTTTATTCCGAACTGCTTTTTGCAGAAGATCGAAGAGGTCGTTTAAGACCGCAGTTCCGGGGTTCCCGGATCGTTTCAAATCTATTCTATTTACAGATTATCGGTCTGTCGTTCCCGCAATCCCGGGGATAACGGACTTTGGTGTATGGAAATTTCCGAATTGAAATCATTGTACACGAAATTGCGGGCCGTTCGTCCGGGAGTGTCGGACAGCAGCGAACGCCTGCTGTCGCTGGCACGCGCTTACATGGCGCTCTACCGCGCTGTGTTCTGCTGCGGACAGTTGGAGCGGGAGTTTTCCGGGAGCCGCGGGCTGAGCGAGGCCGGGAGTGCCCTTTTCAAGGTTATGCGGCGCAAGGTCGAAGGGAGCGGAATGGGTGAAGAGCGCAGCGAACTGCTCTCCTGCATGTATCAGTTGATGACCGATACGGCCGTGATTCCCGATTCCGACAAACGCCGGTCTTGGGATACGCTGGCGCTGGAACTGTTCCGCCGTTATTTTCAGACGGCGACCCGGGAGGAGGGGCTGATCCGCACGGGGATCTGCCGCTGTATCCTGGATTACTTTTATTTCTCGCTTCCGGAGGACGACGAGTGGTTTCTGTTCCTGAAGACGACCGTCCGGGAGTGGGCTTCGGCGTTCTCTGCGGACAGGGGTTGGGAAGGTGTCGGCGATCTCGAAGCGCTGGAACGTATCGGCGTCATGAACAGAAACTCCTATATGTTCCTCGATACGACCTATGACGAAACGGTCAGGATGGCTTTTGAATTCTACTCCCGGGCTTTGGCCGGTCGGGAAATGGTTCCGCTGCACGTTTTGGGGCGGCTGTACGATGCTGCCATGGACGGGAATGCCTATCCGATAGATCGCCGGACGGCCGGGGTCGCTGCGGACCGGATATCCGCTTTGGGCGGGATATATCCCGACGACAGCGACGAGCGGCTTTATGCGCTGTCTTACCGGGTCTGCTCCCTGTGTGAGAAAATAATGGAGGAAGTTCAGCAGGAGGCGGTTGCCTCCTGACGACGTGGGATTTGATGGAAGAGGATTATCGAATTATTTCTGGTAAAATTTCAATTTGCGAAGTATGACACCTCAGTACTCTGTGTTATTGTCCCTGATAATCTCGTTGTTGATTGTCAGTTGGATCCATCCCCGTTTGGTCAAGATCGCGCTGATGAAGAATCTCGTGGATGTTCCCGACGGCCGGAAGTTGCAGCGTCGGCCGGTCCCGGTTCTGGGCGGTATCGCCGTATTCTTCGGCATCGTCATCGGTTACGTCAGCGTGTGCGGGGTTGTGAACTATGCCGGGATGCTGATCGTGATTATGGCCATGATGATCATGCTCTATATCGGAACGATGGACGACATACTGAGTCTTTCTCCGGCGTTGCGGTTCATGGTCGAATTCTTCGTCGCCCTTCTGCTGATCTTCAACGGAGGTTATCTGTTGGACGATTTTCACGGCTTGTGGGGTGTGGGGATGCTTCCCGGCTGGGTCGCTGTTCCGCTGACGGTCGTTGCGGCGGTGGGCATTATCAATGCCATCAACCTGATCGACGGCGTCAACGGGCTTTCGTCGGGTTACTGCATTACGGCCTGCACGATGTTCGGAACGCTGTTCTACCTGTCGGGCGATATGAAAATGACGATTTTGGCCGTCGTTTCTGTCGGCGCGCTGATTCCGTTTTTCCTGCACAATGTTTTCGGCAAGACCTCTAAAATGTTCATCGGCGACGGCGGAACGCTTGTCATGGGAGTCGTCATCACGGTCTTCGTCATCGAAACGCTGCGCAGCGGTTCGGCGTGCGGAGCTTATGTGGGTCCCGAGGTGGGACTGATTCCCTTTTCGCTGGCAGTCCTGTGCATTCCGGTTTTCGATACGCTGCGGGTCATGTTCTCGCGGATACTGCGGGGCACGTCGCCGTTCCGGCCCGACAAGACCCACCTGCACCACATGTTCATCTCGCTGGGGGCGTCGCATGCGGCCACGATGCTCGCGATCGTGCTGTTGAATACGTCGGTGGTGTTCTGCTGGTGGGCGCTGATGGAGGCGGGCGCTTCGCTTTCGGTGCAGCTTTATGCCGTCGTAGGGATGGGGCTCCTGGTCACGTTCGGGCTGTATCATTTCCTCGAATGGCACTTGCGGCACCGGACGCGCCTGCTGCGTTTCATGCGCCGTCTGGGTTATCGGATGCATCTGAGCCGTACCCCGACCTTCATTCGTATCCAGAAACTTGTGGACCGGCTTTGAGCCGGCGGCACGTTCAGTCACGAATTCATCAAACAGAAAGAATATAAAGAATTATCATGTGCGGAATATCAGAAAAAGGGCGCTTGCTCTTCTTGTGTTTCTTGTTGACCGGACTTTGTATGTCCACCTATGCCCAGATGAGCGACGAGGCGGTTGTGAAATATGCTTTGGAGGGTAAACAGAGCGGCAAGAGCGATCAGCAGATCGGCAAGGAGCTGCTTGCCCGGGGCGTGAGTGTGGACCAGTTGTCGCGTCTTCGGAACAGTTATTCGTCGTCGGGATCGACAGGCTCCGTTTCGGGTTCTGCCGTTTCGGATGTTTCTGTGGGTTCTCGTCTTCGCACCGTCAGCACAGAATCTCGGGATGGGGCCGGGCCGGCGTCTCGGATTTCCGATGCGCTCCAGTATCCGGATAGTTCAAAGCTCGAAAGCACTCCTGTGCGAACCTCTCCCCGGGTCCGTATTTTCGGTCACGACGTCTTCACGGGTCAGTCTCTAACGTTCGAGCCGAACTCGAACCTTGCGACCCCTGAAAACTATAAGCTGGGTCCGGGCGACGAGGTTATCATCGACATCTGGGGCGAGAACGAGGACCACATCCGGGGTACCATCTCCCCTGAGGGCAATATCATGGTCGATCAACTGGGTCCGGTCTACCTGAACGGGCTTACGATCAACGCAGCCAACGACCGCCTTCGCGGTCTTTTCTCGCGGAAATATGCGGGCGTTTCGGGTGAGGCTCCCTCGTCGGATATCCGTGTTACGCTGGGTCAGCTGCGGACGATTCAGGTGAACATTCTGGGAGAGGTCGCGACCCCTGGCACATACCGCCTGTCGTCGTTCGCCACGGTCTTCCATGCGCTGTACAAAGCCGGTGGTATTACAGACATCGGTACCCTGCGCAATATCCGGGTACTTCGCGGCGGTCGGGAGATCGCTTCCGTTGACGTTTACAAGTACCTTTTCGACGGGGATTCGAAAGACGACATCCGTCTGGAAGAGGGCGATATCGTGCTGGTTCCGCCGTACGATCTTCTGGTGGAGGTCACGGGGCGCATCAAACGCCCGATGCGCTACGAGCTGGAAGCCGGGGAGTCGCTTACGCAGTTGTTGTCGTATGCCGGGGGCTTCACGGGCGATGCCTACGGACGAGAGGTCCGCGTGGTGCGCACAGCGGGACGCGAGCACGAGTTGTTTAACGTGGACAGCGTCGGCTACGGGACTTTTGCGCTGATGGACGGGGACTCGGTTGCTGTCGGGCGGACGCTGGACCGCTATGCGAACCGTGTGGAGGTGCAGGGGGCAGTCTATCGTCCCGGCATGTACGAGCTTTGCGAGGGGCGCGGTACGGTCCGGGAGTTGGTCGGGAGCGCGGAGGGTCCTCGTGAGGATGCTTTCCTGGGTCGTGCGCAGCTGCTTCGGGAGAAGGAGGACCTTACCCCGGAGGTCGTGGCCGTGGACCTGGCGGGAGTTCTTTCGGGGCGTCTGGCCGATATTGCCTTGCGGCGTAACGACATATTGATCGTGTCGAGTGTCCATGACCTGGAAGACCGCGGCGGTTTCACGATCGGCGGCGAGGTCTCCCGCCCGGGAGTGTACCCGTATGCGGAGCATACGACGCTCGAGGACCTTATCATGCAGGCCGGAGGTCTTCTGGACGGCGCCTCTACGGTTCGGGTGGAGGTCGCGCGCCGGTTGAAGGACGCGAAGAGTACGACACCGTCGAACGACGTGGGCAAGGTCTATACGTTCTCGCTGAAAGAGGGCCTTGTGGTGGATGGAGATGCGGGTTTCGAACTGGCGCCGTTCGACGTGGTGGAGGTTCGCCGGAGTCCGGGCTATCAGTCCCAGCAGCGGGTCCGGCTCGAAGGCGAGGTCGTCTTCTCGGGCGGTTACACGTTGATAAAGAAAAACGAGCGTCTGTCGGACCTCATCAAGCGTGCTGGTGGCATCACGGACGACGCCTATGTGCGCGGAGGCCGTCTGATCCGTCGTCTGAACGAGGAGGAACGTGCCGTGCGCGACGCTGCGCTTCGTGCCGCACGTCAGAATCGCGGTGCGGACTCGGTATCGTTGGAAAAACTGCAGACGGACGATTACTATACGGTTGGTATCGAACTGGACAAGGCGCTGTCGAACCCCGGTTCGGACTACGACATGGTGCTGCGCGAGGGTGACCGCCTGATCGTTCCGGAGTATGTGAGCACGGTGAAGATCAACGGAGACGTGATGTATCCCAATACGACGGTCTATATGAAGGACAAGCGGGTGAAATATTACATCGCGCAGGCGGGCGGCTACGGGGCCCGGGCCAAGCGCAGCAAAGCCTATATCGTTTATCTGAACGGCCGGGTCGCACGTGTGAAGGGTAATGCGAAGGTCGAACCGGGCTGTGAGATCATCGTTCCGTCGAAACGCGAGCGCAAGGGCATTGGCATTTCTGAAATTCTGGGTCTCACGACCTCTGCGGCGTCTATCGGCACGATGGCGGCGTCGATCGCAAACATGACGAAATAAGATGGAACCGAACAACCTACAACAGCAGCCGATGGGTGCGGATCAGGAGATCGATCTGATCGAATTGGCTCAGAAACTCTGGCAGGGTCGCCGGATGATCGTCAAATGGTGTCTTGCGGGCGCGCTCGCGGGGCTTGTCATCGGGTTCAGCATCCCGAAGGAGTATACGGTTACGGTGAAGCTGGCCCCTGAGATCCAAGGCGGCAAGACGTCGCTGGGAGGTCTGAGTTCGCTGGCTTCGATGGCCGGCATCAATGTCGGAAGCATGAATTCGGCGGATGCGATGTCCCCGGAGTTGTATCCGGATATCGTGCAGTCGGTGCCGTTTATGACGGAGCTGTTCGATGTGGAGGTCACCGACCAAAAGGGCCTGACGGCCATGCCCCTCCGGGCGTACGTTTCGGAAGAGCTGCGGAGCCCGTGGTGGAGCGCGGTTGTTGCGGCTCCGTTCAAGGCGCTGGAGTGGTTCATGGGGCTGTTCCGGGCGGAGGAACCGGCGAATGAAGGTCCCGTAGATCCGTTCCGGCTGACCAAAAAGGACAGCGAGGTGGTGAAATCGCTTCAGGAGCGTATTGCCGCGAGCGTGGATAAGAAGACGATGGTTGTGTCGCTGTCGGTGACGATGCAGGACCCGCTGATCGCTGCGACGCTGACGGATACGGTGATGCAGAATTTGCAGAACCACATCACGCAGTACCGTACGGACAAGGCTCGGCATGACCTGGAGTTCACGCAACGTCTGTTCGACGAGGCGCAGGGGAAGTACTATGCGGCGCAGCAGCGCTACGCGCAGTATATGGACCAGAACCAGTCGTTGTCGCGGCGGAGTTTCCGCACGGAGGAGGAGCGTCTGCAGAATGAGATGTCGCTGGCTTACAGCCTCTACAACCAGACGGCTCAGCAGTTGCAGCTGGCCAGGGCGAAGGTCCAGGAATCGACTCCGGTCTACGCCGTGGTACAGCCTGCGACGGTGCCGTTGAAACCCTCGAAACCCTCCAAGATGATGATTCTCGTGGGTTGCGTGTTCCTGGCCGGGGCCGCGGCCGCAGCATGGTTGCTTTTCGGACGGGAGTTTGTCGGAGCGTTCGGGAAACAGAAAAAAAACGACGATTCGATATAGCGCGAGTTGTGAAAGGCATCGTATTGGCGGGCGGTTCGGGCACGCGTCTTTACCCGATCACCAAGGGGGTTAGCAAACAATTGCTACCGGTCTACGACAAGCCGATGGTCTATTATCCGCTGTCGGTTTTAATGCTTGCGGGTATTCGCGAGATATTATTGATTTCGACGCCTCAGGACCTTCCGGGCTTCCGTCGTCTGCTGGGCGACGGTTCGGATTATGGAATCCGCCTGGAGTACGCGGAACAGCCGTCCCCGGACGGTCTGGCTCAGGCATTTTTGATCGGAGCGGAATTCATCGGCGATGACTCGGTGTGCCTTGTTCTGGGGGACAATATTTTCCACGGAGCGGGCTTCTCGGGCATGCTTCGGGAGGCGGTCCGCACGGCCGAGGAGGATGGCAACGCTACGGTGTTCGGCTACTGGGTGGATGACCCGGAGCGTTATGGAGTTGCAGAATTCGACAAATCGGGGAATTGCCTTTCGATCGAAGAGAAGCCGCAGCATCCGAAATCGAACTACGCGGTGGTGGGCCTCTATTTCTATCCGAACAGGGTGGTCGCAACGGCCAAAACGATCGAGCCTTCGTCCCGCGGGGAGTTGGAGATCACGACGGTTAACCAGCGTTTTCTTTCGGCCGGCAAGTTAAAGGTGCAGACCTTGGGGCGGGGCTTCGCGTGGTTGGATACGGGGACGCACGACTCGCTGAGCGAGGCTTCGACGTTCATCGAGGTTATAGAGAAACGTCAGGGACTAAAGATCGCCTGTCTGGAGGGCATTGCCTACCGGCAGGGCTGGATCGACACGGATAAACTGCGCGAAGTGGCGGCTCCGCTGTTGAAGAACCAGTACGGGCAGTACTTGCTGAAAGTTATCGGGGAGCTGGAACGTACGGGCGAATCGAATCTTTGATTACAACTCAGGGCCATGAATATAATACGGACATCTATCGAAGGCGTGGTTATCGTCGAGCCGCGCCTTTTCCGGGATGCGCGGGGTTACTTTTTCGAGAGTTTCTCGCAGCGGGATTTCAGCGACAAGGTTCGTGCGGCGGATTTCGTTCAGGACAACGAGTCGCGCTCGACCTGCGGGGTGCTGCGGGGCCTTCATTTCCAGCGTCCTCCTCATGCCCAGTCGAAGTTGGTGCGGTGCGTGCGCGGTGCGGTTCTGGACGTTGCGGTGGACATCCGCCGGGGGAGCCCGACGTACGGGCAGCACGTTGCTGTGGAACTTACGGAGGAGAATCACCTCCAACTGTTCATTCCGCGGGGTTTTGCCCACGGTTTCGCCGTGTTGAGCGAAGAGGCCGTTTTCCAGTACAAGTGCGACAACTACTATGCTCCGGAGGCGGACGGCGGCATCTCGATACGGGATGCGTCGCTGGGTATCGACTGGCGGATTCCGGCTGAGGAAGCCATCCTGAGCGAGAAAGATACACGACATCCGCTTCTGCGGGATTTCATCTCGCCGTTCGATTACAACGAAGACCTTTACAAGTTATGAATATCTTGGTTACGGGCTCCGAGGGACAGTTGGGGCGGGCGCTCCGGCGGGCCTCAGCCGCCTCGTCGGACCGTTACTTTTTTACGGATGTTGCGGGGGACGATACCCTGCGGCTCGACATCACGGACGCGGAGGCGGTGGAGGGCTTCATCCGTGAACACGGGATCGGCGTCGTGGTGAACTGCGCAGCCTATACGAATGTGGACCGTGCCGAGGACGATGCGGCACGTGCGGAGTTGCTGAACGCTACGGCGGTTGGATACCTTGCGAATGCGATGCAAAAGAGCGGCGGGGTGCTGATACACATTTCGACGGACTATGTTTTCGGTGGCGATCCCTACAACACGCCGTGCCGCGAGGAGCAGAAGGGTACGCCCACGGGCGTTTACGGAGTGACGAAGCTCCACGGCGAGGAGGCGGTACGCGCATCGGGCTGTCGCCACCTGATCTTTCGCACGGCGTGGCTCTATTCGGAGGACGGTGCGAATTTCGTGAAGACGATGCTGCGCCTGACGGAAGAAAAAGAGGAGCTGAAAGTGGTTTTCGACCAGGCGGGCACTCCGACCTATGCCGGGGACCTCGCCGGAGCGATTTTCGGAATCGTGGAGCGTCGTCTGTTCGAAGGACGCGAGGGTACCTACCACTATTCGAACGAGGGCGTGTGCTCGTGGTACGACTTCACGAAGGCGATTGCCGAATATGCGGGCCATCGTCGGTGCGATATTCAGCCGTGCCACAGCGACGAGTTTCCGTCGAAAGTGAAGCGGCCCTCCTACTCGGTTCTGGACAAGACGAAGTTCAGGACGACCTTCGGCCTTGCGATTCCCTATTGGCGGGACTCGCTCGAAAAGTGCATTGCAAATATCGTAAAGAAGAGATAAGTGATGGATTTCAAACGCAATCTTCTCATCACGGGCGGTGCGGGCTTTATCGGGAGCCACGTAGTGCGCCTTTTCGTGAAGAAATATCCGGATTACCGGATCGTCAATGCCGACAAACTGACCTATGCGGGCAACCTTGCGAATCTCCGGGACGTGGAGCAGGCCCCGAACTATGTCTTTGTCAGGGCGGATATCTGCGACTACGATCGCATGTCGGCGCTGATGCGGGAGTATGAGGTGGACGGAGTGATCCATCTTGCCGCGGAGAGCCATGTGGACCGCTCGATCAAAGACCCGTTCACGTTTGCGAAGACCAACGTACTGGGCACGCTCTCGCTGCTGGAAGCTGCGCGGGCGTACTGGGAATCCCGCGAGGAAAGATATGACGGCAAACTCTTCTACCACATCTCGACGGACGAGGTGTACGGGGCCCTGTCGCTGACCTGCCCCGAGGGTCGCCGGGATGCGGTATCGGCGCACGAGGTCTACGGGGACGAGTTTTTCACGGAAGCCACGAAGTACGATCCGCATTCGCCGTACAGCGCCTCGAAAGCGTCGTCGGACCACTTCGTGCGGGCCTACCACGATACGTACGGCATGCCGACGCTGGTGACCAACTGCTCGAACAACTATGGTCCTTACCAATTTCCGGAGAAGTTGATCCCGTTGTTCATCAATAATATCCGCCACCGCAAGCCGCTTCCGGTATACGGCAGGGGCGAAAACGTGCGCGACTGGCTCTATGTCGAGGACCATGCGCGGGCGATCGACACGATTTTCCACAAAGGAAAGGTTTCGGAGACGTATAACATCGGGGGCTTCAACGAGTGGAAGAACATCGACATCGTGCGGGTAATCATCCGGACGGTGGACAGGTTGCTGGGGAATCCCGAGGGCTTTTCGGACGAACTGATCACTTATGTCACCGATCGCAAGGGTCACGACCTGCGCTATGCGATCGACTCGCGCAAGTTGAAGCGGGAGTTGGGTTGGGAGCCCAGTTTACAGTTCGAGGAGGGTATCGAGCGGACGGTGAGGTGGTATCTGGACAATCAGGCGTGGCTGGACAACATCACCTCCGGAGAGTATGAGAATTATTACGCGAATATGTACGGAAGTCGGTCGTAGGGCATTCGGGACTTTCATTTGATTCGTTGATTATCAATGGCTGCGGAGTCGCGCACGGCAAAGAGCCTGAAAAACAGTACGGTGGCGCTTGGGTTCTACTTTGTGAACCTGATCCTGCAATTTTTTTCGCGCAAGATTTTCCTCGACCATCTGGGCGCGGAGGTGCTGGGTTTGAATACCACGGCGACCAACCTGCTGCAATTTCTGAATCTTGCGGAGCTGGGAATCGGGTCGGCGATCGCCTGCACGCTGTACAGGCCGCTGTTCGACCGGGATACGGCCGCGATCAACGAAATCGTATCGCTGCAAGGATGGATGTACCGCAGGATCGCCTGGGTGGTGATAGCCGGTGCTGCGGTCCTGATGTGCTTCTTCCCATGGATTTTCGAGAAGATGCCGTTGCCGTTGTGGTATGCCTATGCCTCGTTCGGCGCGTTGCTCGTGAGCGCTCTGCTGAGCTATTTCGTCAACTACAAGCAGATCGTCCTGTCGGCCGATCAGAAGGAGTACAAGATTCAGTACAGCTACAAGGCGTCGATGCTGGTGAAAACGTTGTGCCAGATAGTAGCGATCAAATACTTCGACAACGGATATGTTTGGTGGCTGGCGCTTGAAGTGGGCTTTGCCGCGGTGGCCTCGGTGGCGCTGAATGCGGTGATCCGGAGTACATATCCCTACCTGCGGACCGACCTGTCGGCCGGAAAAACGCTGAGCCGGAAATATCCCGACGTTATCACCAAGATCAAACAGTTGTTTTTCCATAAGATCGGAGGTTTCGCTTTGACGCAGACCAGTCCGATCATCATTTACGCTTATGCTTCGCTGACATTGGTGGCGCTCTATGGAAATTACATGCTTATTATTCTGGGGATCACCTCATTGATGGGCGCCGTGTTCAACAGCATGAATGCCGGTGTGGGGAATCTGGTGGCCGAGGGGAATAAGGAACGCATCATGTCGGTATTCGAAGAGTTGTTCTCGGTGCGGTTTTTACTGAGTTGCACGGTCTGTTTCGGAGTCTATATGCTCACGCCGGCTTTCATTACGCTCTGGATAGGTCCCGAATACGTGCTGGACAACCTGACGCTGGGTTTGATGGTCGCAACGCTGTATATTACTCTTATGCGGTATACGGTGGATGCTTATATCAATGCTTACGGTTTGTTCAGTGATATTTGGGCTCCTGTAATCGAAGCGTCAATCAATATCGGGATGTCGGTTCTGCTGGGCTGGTTCTTCGGCCTGCATGGAATTCTCGCAGGCGTTCTGCTGAGCCTTTTGATCGTGGTATTCTGCTGGAAGCCCTATTTCCTGTTCCGGAGGGGCCTCAAAGAGAAACTGCGGACATATGTGAGCATGTATGCGAAACATGGATTGCTCGTATCGGTGGTATTGGCCGTCATGTATTTGATTCATGGACTTTTGCCGTTCGATCCGACTGCGGGAATCGGTTCCTGGCTGATTTACGGAATCGTTGTAATTGGAATATTCTGGTTTCTACTTTTCGGGTCCCTTTATATTGCGATTCGCGGAATGCGAGATTTCTTCCGGAGGTTTTTAACATTAATCAAAAATTGAAGAAATTGTAAAGTTGAATTAAATATATATATGATTCCCAAAAAGATACATTTGTGCTGGTTAGGGGGGGGGGAAATATTCTCCCTTGATTCGTCATTGCATCGATTCTTGGCGTCGTGTTTTGCCGGACTATGAAATCGTGTTATGGGATACCAAGCGTTTTGATGTGAATTCCGTACCGTGGGTAAAGGAGGCTTTTGCTGCTAAGAAGTATGCTTTTGCATCGGATTATATTCGGGCTTATGCATTGTATCATGAAGGCGGAATATATCTTGATTCGGATGTAGAAGTCTTGAAGACATTCGATCCGCTGCTGCAATACAAATCTTTTATCGGTTTTGAAGCCGTCTCCGATATGGTAGAACCGGCAATTATCGGATCTGAAGCCGGTATGGAGTGGTGCCGAGAAGTTTTGGACCATTATCAAGGAAAACACTTTTGCGTAGAAACTTCCATTGTTCGGGAAAATATTGCTCCTTATATCATTAGTCGGGTTTTACAGATGCATTATCCGGATATGCCGATAGCTTCTGAAGTACGTTCCACTCCGGTTTTATTAAAATCCAATGAGCTGTTATTGTGTCCTGCTACTTGGTTTTCTCCAATTGAAGATGAGCAGAATAAGGTAATTTATAAAAAGAAGTGGAATTCAGAAACGCATTATACTTCCGATACATATTGTATCCATTGGTTTAACGGATCTTGGCTTCGTTCGCCTCTTTGGAAACGGGCGTGTAAACGGATTTTGAAGATGGTTGCGGGAGACACATATGCCAAACGAATATTGCGTCTGCTGAAAAATTAATTGTGCAATGAGGGTTCTTTACGATCATACGGCATTTATTCCTCCTTTCGGAGGGGTCGCCAAATATCATGTGGAGGTAATGAAAAGATTGCCGCCTCACATGTATATTTTGTCTGCGATAGGATCGGGAAACCAATATTTAAGAGAAAGCGGACTCGGGCATTTTACTTTGCCGAAGCATTTAAGAGGTGCTAAATATTGGATGACTCCCGTAACGGCGGCCATGATGCGTTTCGCGCAATATGATATATATCATCCGACGACGTATGATGCGCATTTACAGTGGCTTCCGAAAGGGAAAAAGGTTGTGGTGACGGTCCATGATCTGAATATGGTGACAGTTCCGCAGTATTATCGGGATGTGAATCGAGTTTGGCCGTCTTTGGCTGATCAGAAAAAAGTTACTCAACGGGCGGATCATATCATTGCCGTAAGTGAGAATACCAAAGGGGATCTGATAAACTATTGGAACATTCCGGAAGAGAAAATCACTACGATTTATCATGGGATTACACCTGTGAATGACTTGTCACCGGAGCGTGTTTTTCCATTCGATTATATTTTGTATGTAGGTGCCCGAAATACATATAAAAATTTTTGTAATTGTTTATGTGCGTTCCGGCAAATTAATAGTCGGTTTAAGGATATCAAATTTGTTTGTACCGGACTTGCTTTTTCTTCCGATGAAAAAAGATTAATAGAAGATTCCGGATTGACGAACGAAGTATTTGGAATCTCGGCATCCGAAGAGCAGATGGCGCGGTTGTATCGTGATGCTAAATTGTTTGTATATCCTTCGTTTTACGAAGGTTTTGGCATGCCTATTTTGGAAGCGATGCAAAATCATTGTCCGGTTGCGTTATCGAATGCGAGTTGTTTTCCCGAGGTGGCGAAAGATGCTGCGGTATATTTTGATCCGAACAATGTGGACGATATGACTGGTGCCATGTTAAAAATTATTGAACAGGATTCTTATCGAGATACACTGATTCGCATGGGTGATTTCCGAATTCGGAATTTCTCGTGGGAAAAGTGTACAGAAGAACATATGAATCTTTATAAAACTATTTCTAAATATATTTAGTATCGAATTATAATAATGGTTTTGATTCTGTTCTTTTTTTTCTTTTTGGCTGCTGCTGCTGCTTATTGTAGTTTTCCTACTTACAATAAGCAACTTAAAATATATGTTCTTTTCGGAATAGGACTTATCTTGGCTGCTGTTTTTAAAGATGGAATAGATATGCCCGATTATCAAGGATTTGTAGATAATATTGAGGGGAATATAGTTGCGGATATAGATATTAAAGAACCTGCATTTTTTGCAATAAAATGGATTGCTGACTTTTGTCCTGATTACCGAGTTTTAATAGGGCTATTTTTATATGCGATTTTTGGTATTACATTAAAGTTGATAGCCATAAGGCAACTTACGGAATTTTGGTTTGTAGCACTTGTTGTTTATATCAGTAATTATTACATGCTCCACGATTTAATTCAGATTCGGGCTGGAGTTGCTTCAGGGTTTTTATTGTTATGTATTAAACCTCTCTATGAAAGAAATGGTAAACGTTTCTTATTATGGGCTTTAATTGCATTCTTGTTCCATTATTCTGCTATTATTATATTTTTCCTTTGGTTTTTGTCCCCCAAGTTTTTTAAAAAGGAAATTTGGTTGTCGATCATCCCTGTTGCATATATTTTGTATTTTATTGGATTCGATATAATTACATTGCTTACATATATCCCAATCTCAGGTGTTCAGACAAAGTTGATAGGGTATCAGCGGATTACGGAACTTGGATTGAATGGTTGGGATGCGTTTGATCCTCTTGCGATCTCTTATTTGGTAAAGATTTTTGTATTTTATTTTATTGTTTTGAATATTGATAAAATACAGAGGAATAACAAATATACTTATATTCTGACTAAAATCTATGCACTCGCACTTGCTGTTTATCTGGGGTTTGGAGGTGTCCCGGTGGTCGCAAGTCGGACCAAAGAATTGTTGGCTATTGTAGAGATTGCTTTGCTTCCGTCGATTACGTATATAGGGATTCCCCGTTCTATGACTAAGGCGATACCAATCGTTTTTAGTCTGTTGATTATGACGTTGCTTATTTTTAACAGTAAGCTTTTGAATCCGGATGCTTGATTTAATCCTAATTTTAGGTGTGTATGAAATCATTAACGCCGATAGCGATTCTTCTTTCCACATATAATGGAGAGATTTATCTTCGAGAACAGTTAGATTCAATTGTTGGCCAAACGAATAATGATTGGAGCTTGTTTATCCGGGATGATGGTTCCTGTGATCGGACTTTGGATATTATTAAGGAGTATGTTTTAGCATATCCTTCAAAGATTCAGGTAGTTCCTGATGGATTAGGCAATTTGGGCTCAGGAAGATCGTTCATGGCTCTTTTATCCGAGGTTGATGCTGACTATTATATGTTTTGTGACCAGGATGATATTTGGTTGCAGGATAAAATAGAAAAGTTGTATTTGAAGATACGACAAGAAGAAAAAAAGTTGGATGGGCAGGCTGTATGTATATTCAGCGATCTTCAAATTGTGGATGCAAATTTAAAAACAATAGCTCAGTCTTTATGGAATTATTCTGGAATTAATCCTGATAATTGCAAGAATGTATACGATATGATCCTGTTCGGGTGTCCGGCATTCGGCTGTGCGTTAATCTTTAACGGTTTCGCTCGGCAATATTTACTCCCGTATCCCGGATGGAAATACCATGATTTGTGGACTGTGCTGGTTGTTTCGGGGAAAGGTATAGTGGATTATATTCCGGAACAGACCATCCTTTATCGACAACACGGTAACAATGTAACAGGCGCTCATCAAAGAATAGATCGGGGACATTATGTCCGATCTATCAGAAATATTAGTCATACGATTTCTGACCAACGAGCTAAGCTAAATTCTTTTAGACAGTTGCCGTTTCATGTGAGCCTTTTGAAAATTGTGTGGTTGAAGTTTGTCAAATGTATGCGGACGCTGTTATTGAAAAATCCATAGTATGAAGTCAAAAATAGCGATTATTGATATATGCGGCACATTGTTCGAATCGAATACGACATTTGATTTCTTGGATTATTTTATTCGCTCCTGGAAGTTCCGATTGTTCCGGAAAATTTCGAAAAGTATTATTTGGCGAGTATTCAATAAGATATGCCGAAGACTCGGTGGTTGGGATTTGACCCGCATAATTGCATTAAGATTTTTGAAGGGTTATTCGAGGCAACAACTGACCGTTGCAGCCGAGGATTTTTATAACACTTATTTAGTCCATAAAATTCAACAACCGGTATATGTGGTGGTGGAAGAACTGAGGCGAACTGGTTATAAGCTTTGTTTGGTTTCTGCCACATTGGATTGTATTGCAGAAGTTGTTGCTCGAAGGTGGAGAATAGAATCGTACTATTCGTCCTCATTAAGTTATAATAATTCTTTTTGCGAAGGGTACTTGCGGACTGATTATTTAGGAAAAAAAATCGAATATCTACGTCGAATTGGAATATATCCCCCTTTTGATGTGACTTTGACAGATGACTTCTCAGATATGGGTTTGCTTCGAAATTCCCATAAATGCATAATTGTATCCAAGAGGTCTAAAACGGAGTCGTGGATTGAGAACCTGAAAAGAGCCGGTATCGACAATTATGAATTGATTATATTATCGTAAATGAACTGTTTGTTTTTTTATTTTCCGATTTTCTATTTGTATCATACACGACAAAAAAGTTTTAAGAAATTTTTGTCTTGGGGTATGGTGTATTTGATACCCGTATGTGTATTGGCTATGATGCAATCTTCGTTTTCAATTGCTTCGATGCTTATTTCTTTGCTTGGTGTCGTTATGATTTATAATTTTTATGAAATAGGCTATATTCAGAATGATGCGGAAACCATCAAGAAAGAATCAGATCCGTCGTTGCGGTTAAATACAATGGAACTATCGTATTATGAAATGCATAAGATCTCTATATATGGAACCCGTCTTATATTGGGAGGCATATTGTCCTATGTATTGATGCGTATTTTACCGCAGCCTCAATTTTTTCTCATATGCGTTTTTTCATTATTATTAATCTATCAGATATATAATAGGATTCGGAATCTATGTAATCTATTTTTGCATATTTTCTTAATTTCGATCAGATTTTGTTCTGTCCAATTGCTCTTTTTCCCGGATATAAGTTGGGCAGTTCTGATCGGGGCGTTTTTTATTTATCCGTTTGCTAATATTTTAGAGCGTGCTTCATTTCCTAAATATAAAATCGGATTTATGCAATATTTGGTCGGAGGAAAATCGAAAATAGCATCTTTTCGAGTTAAATATTATGTGATAATGTTATCAATCGCAATAATTCTTGCTTTTATAATGCCTGTATTTGACGTGAGACTCTGTGCTCTGCTTGCTTATTATCTGGTTATTAGGCTTTTATTTCTATTTTTTGTGCCAAAAGATGGATCTACGTTTATTTATTTCAAATAAGATTTCTATAAGATATGGATTTTTCCGTATTGATATCTATTTATAAAAAAGAGTCACCGGTTTACTTCCGGGAAGCTTTGAACAGTGTGTTCGCACAAACGTTGCAGCCAGCGGAAATCGTTTTGGTGAAGGACGGGCCTCTGACCCCGGAATTGGATGCCGTTATCGAGGAGTATTCGTCCCGTTATCCGATTTTTAAGATCGTAACAAATGAAACGAACCTCGGTCTCGGCCTGGCTTTGGCCAAGGGCCTGTTGGCATGTTCGTATGAGTATGTGGCGCGTATGGATACGGATGATTTGATTGCGCCGACCCGTTTCGAAAAGGAGATCCGGAAATTGGATGAGGGGTATGATGTCGTAAGTTGCTGGTCTGTAATGTTTGGGCTCGATAAGAATCAAGCATTTTGTATAAAACACCGACCTGAAAAACATGACGATATTATTAAACTTGCTCATAAACGATCTCCTGTATGCCATGCTGGTTGCGTTTTAAGACGGCAAGCGGTACTTAATGCTGGGAATTATCAGGCTTGTTATCTTTATGAAGATTATCATTTGTGGGTTAGAATGATAATGAACGGAGCTCGGTTTTATAATATTCAAGAGGTTCTTTATTATGTCCGGACTTCGCCCGCTTTGATTGCCCGACGGGGTGGTTGGAAATATATGTGCAATGAAATCAAGACATTTCGATTCTTTTATAATGTTGGGTTCTATTCTCGAAAAGATTTATTACGTAATATTATAACGCATTCTCCTGTGCGTATTTTGCCGGTGTGGATGAGACAGTCTATTCTTCTATGGCTCTGGCGTCGTTAGTTGAATTCAATCATCAGGAGTTTACTGTTGAACGACTTACCATTTAGGCTTTACTGATGATTAAAGCCTTGACCTGCCGGAATACGGAAATCCGGGAATAAAGAATAGCGAATATCTCATTATTTTGGAAATCTCTCATGTTTTGGTGATTATAACATCTCCAATTATGGGATTTATGGGGCATAATCTTTTTGTGTTTTGGGGATGGTCATTGAGTCTACATGTTCATGAAAAGTTTTGCACGCGTTGGCGTTTATCCGTTTTTACTGGTAAATGAACCGAACAGTTTTTTTGCATATCACTTTTGAAAGTTGTTGAGTTGAAAAATTAAGAAAACAAGTTGGTGAGATGTTTTCTTTGTCGCAAATTAGATAATTGTATGACTAAATTGAGTTTGACGTACCGTTTTCTACGTTTTATTGGATTGAACTATTCTGAAGAAGAATATGGAAATGTGAGTTTATTGCGGGTAATCAGACAAGGGATTGTTAATATTTGGCATAAATTATTGTTGAATATGATGGATTGGGCAATTTTAGAGCCCGTTAATCCTCGAAGATTACGACCGTTTTTTATAAAGTGTATGGGAGCGCATGTTGGAAAGAATATCTTTATTGGAGATCATGTGAATATTGATTTAAGTCATGCAGATATGATTTACATAGAAGATCATGTGCATATAGCTTCCGGATGTCGTTTATTATGTCATCAGAGAGATTTGAGCCATTATTATGTTGGCGATGATTATGCCAAATTAGGCTATCGTTTAGGCAGAATATATTTACATAAAGGGTGTTTAATAGGAATGGATTCGTTCATAATGCCAGGTGTAACTGTTGGTGAAGGTGCAATTGTTGGAGCTGGATCTTTAGTGACTAAAGACATTCCGGCATGGTCAATAGCAACGGGAAGACCCGCAAAAGTGGTCAAAAGTATTCCTGTTCATCCAAACTGATTTAGTTGTATGTACATACTTACGTTCGATGTCGAGGAGTGGTTCCACCTCCTCGACAATGACTCTACACGCTCCGAAACGGAGTGGGTCCGGTATCCGGTCCGCATTTACGAGAATATGGAGCGCATTTTCCGGATTCTCGAAGATACGGATACGCGGGCGACGTTTTTCGTGATCGGATGGATAGCCCGGACTTATCCGGATCTTGTGCGGCGCATCGCCGAAAAATACGAAATCGGGAGCCATACGATGAACCACCAACTCGTATGGCAGCAGAATCGGAAGGCTTTCAAGGAGGATGTGAGCGCTTCGGTCCGTTTGTTGGAGGATATCACCGGAAAGCCGGTGCGGTATTTCCGTGCACCGGGCTTTTCGATCCGCAATAGCGAAGCCTGGGCTTTTGAGGTTATCCGGGAGTGCGGGATCGAGGTCGATTGTTCGGTGTTTCCGGCGCATCACGCGCACGGCGGCATTCCTTCCTACGGCAAGGCCGTGCCGAGTATTATCAGTCATGAAGGCATGAGGATCAGGGAGTTTCCGATATGTACCAAGGAGATCGGCGGACGGCACATCATCTTCTCCGGCGGCGGATATTTCCGGCTGTTTCCCTATTGGCTGATCCGCAAATGGGCCGAGGAGAAGTCCGAATACATGATTTCGTATATTCATCCGCGCGATCTCGATGCCGGGCAGCCCATGATTGACGAGCTGCCGTGGCCCCGGAGATTTAAATCTTATGTGGGATTGAAGGGCGCCGAAGGGAAATTGCGCCGGTTGCTTACGGATTTTCCCTTTACGGATTTGGCCGCAGCCGATAAACTGGTCGATTGGGCAAATGCCCCCGTGATCGAACTTTGATTTGTTCAGGAAGCCAAAGCGGATAACGAATTGGCATTCCGGGTTTCGCCTCTCTGTTTAAACGAACGGGAAACAATCAAAAGATTGTTTCCCGTTCGTTTTTATTCGTCCCTGCCGTCGAAGAAATAGGTGGCGTAGTTATAGCCCGAGGCATCGTAACATTTGCGGAAGGAGCTCATGCGGCGTTTGAAATCCGCGAAGTCCTTGCGGTCGTAGGACCAGCCCACCTCGGCGATGGC
>CDYU01056543.1_pt1 | contig 21575 bp, 20 predicted proteins | sample 480701 | NCBI WGS metagenome assembly CDYU01 (sample SAMEA3182105, study PRJEB8094) | gut metagenome | biome: human; feature: gut; material: Stool; isolation source: human stools | place: Canada | collected 2013-02-26 | reverse complement strand
CATATCTTCAAACACTATTATTGTTTTACAATTACTACTATTAATGTATCTTACTACATCTTTCGGTTTAGATCTTAGGTCTATCCAAGCATAGTAGCCCCAATTTTTGAAAGAGATAACAATGACTGTTGAACTATTGGCATACTTATAGTCAATATTGCCACATTATCCTCATCTTTTATTCCAATATTATAGAAGGCTTGAGTTAATTTGTCTGCTGATATTATTAAACCATTATAACTCATATCGTTTTTCAGCTAAATCATCTTTACTTTCACTTGTTACCAAAGAATACATAGTTTGATTTAAATCAAATTCTTTAATTGGTTTTTTTCTGTGATACTTATCGTATCCAAAATTAGAATTGTTGCTTATCATAAACATCCCCTAACTTATTACAATTATTTAATTTTATAGGTATTATGAATTTTCAGTATCTAAAACAACTTTATTAATTTTGTAATCTTTTTCTATGTCATTTAAAATTAATTTTTCTATAAATAATGTTGCTTTAAAATCTTTTTCAGATTGCTTAATTGCATCTTTTATGCCAGCTGAACAATCTATATCTAATTCCTTAACAGTTGTTTTTAATGATAAATTGTTACTAGACTTTTCACCTCTTACCGCACTTATTATTTCACACATTAAATCACCATTCAACATTTCATTATCAAATAAGTAATTCAAAGGTTTAATTTCAGTAATATGTATTGATTTCATATCATGATATATGTCTTGATATATTTCTTCAGTAATAAATGGGAAGAAAACACTAAAATCTTGTAATAATTTGTAAAGTAACATATAGACAGTTTTTTGTCCAGAGTATCTTGCCTTTTCACCGAATTCTTCTGGTCTATACAATCTATGTTTAACAATTTCTATATAGTTATCACAAAAATTCCAGAAAAACTTTTCTAAAATATTTAAAGCTAATCCTATTTCATAATTATCTAAATATTTTATATATTCTTTTTCCATCTTAATAAAGTTACCTAAGATCCATTTATCAACATATTCAAAATCATCAAAGTCTTTATCTTGATAATCTTGAAGATGCATTTGAATTAATTTAGAAACATTCCATATTTTATTAACTAATTTTTTACCACGAAGTAATGTTTCTTCACTATATGTAATGTCTGTTCCTAACCTTCCAGATGCAGCCCAATATCTTACAACATCTGCAGAATATTGTTTTATTAAATCTAAAGGTTCAACTTTTGAATTTCCCTTACTTTTACTTATTTTTTCACCTTTGTTTGCCATTACGAATCCTGAAATCATAACATTATCCCAAGGTTTAATACCAAAATGATAATAACTTTTTACAATAGTATAAAAATCCCAAGTTCTTATTATTTCAGACGCATTACTACGCAAACTCATAGGTTTTAAAATAGATTCGTAATTATCTTTTTCGCCATATTTCATATTAATAAGTGGTGTAACTGAAGAAGTTGCCCACGTATCCATAACATCAGATTCAGGTATAAACTCTTTACATCCACACTTAGAACATTTTTCAACTGGTGGAGTATCAGTTAACGGATTAACAGGTAATTGTTCTTTTGATGCAAATATAGGCTCACCACATTCTTTACAGTACCATACTGGAAATGGTACACCAAAATATCTTTGTCTTGATATGCACCAATCCCATGCAACATTATTAACCCATTCTTCATATCTGTTGTGCATGTATGATGGATACCAATTAATTTCATTTCCAATTCTCAAGAAATCTTCTTTATGGCTCATTATATCAATAAACCATTGTTTCATTACCGTATATTCTACTTCTCTGCCACATCTTTCATGTGTTTGTACTTCATGTTCTAACTCTTCAATTTTAACAATGTATCCACCTGCTTGTAAATCATTTACGATTTGCTTTCTTGCTTCTTTTATTTTTAAACCACCATAATTTGGTACAGAATCAATTATTTTTCCATCATTTGTAAATATATATTTAAGTGGTAAATTATATTTTTTCCACCATTCTATATCTGTTTGATCTCCAAATGTACAGCACATAACAATACCTGTACCCTTATCAATTGCAACTTTTTCATCACTCATAATTGGAACATCAACATTAATTACTGGAATATGTGCAGTTTTTCCTATTAAATGTTTATTCTTCTCATCATTAGGATTTACAAATACACAAACAATGGCAGGCATCAATTCAGGTCTTGTTGTAGCAATAGTAAACTTTTCACCGTCTTCGACAGTTTCAAAATTTACATAATTAAATGTTGTTTTAATGGTCTTTGTTTCTAATTCAGCCTGAGCAATAGATGTTAAGCATTCATTACACCATAATGCAGGGCTTTCTTTATGATAACAATGTCCTTTCTCTATTAAATCCAAAAATGAATTTTGACTTATCTTTATTGTTGATGGACTTACTGTTTTATAGTGCATACTCCAATCTGTACTTACACCAAGTTTAGAGAATAAATCTTGAAATTCAGCTTCATATTTGTCTGTTGTTTCATAGCATAATTTAGAGAAGTTTTCTCTGCCAATTTCATGTGCTTTTTTACCTTGTTCCTTTTCTACTAATCTTTCACTAGGAAGACCATTATCATCAAAGCCAAATGGATAAAACACATTATATCCGCTTATTCTTTTATATCTTGCAATCATTTCTGCTTGTGAATAAGAAAATATATGTCCAATATGTATTTTACCATTAACTGTTGGAGGAGGTGTATCTATTGAATATACCTTTCTTTGATCTGGTTTAAATTCGTATATTTTATTTTCTTTCCAATAATTTAACCATTTTTCTTCTTTTTCAAGTGAATTATACTTCTTATCTAACATTTTAATTCCTTCCTTTCATATAAAAAAGCCCATCCTAATCAAAGGATGAACTTGAAGTCCACGGTACCACCTTAATTCATATTATTTTATTAATATGCAGCTTAATGCTTTAACGCAGCGATACGTAATTTCTTACTAATAGTTCAGAAAATATGCTCCCAAGCTACCTTCAATTACCTATTATGCAAATTTACACCAAACATTTGCTCTCTATAATAAATTGGTAATCTACTCCTCTTGTTCTCAGCAGTTGCAACTATTATACCAGATTTTCCTTATATATTCAATAAAATTAGATAAATTGCAGAAAAAAAGATAAGTTTTATTGATTTTTCTTATCTTTTCTAACAAGTTTCATAACTTTTGCTTCTTCTTGAACTGGTGCATCTATTGCATCTTCTACGTAACTATCTTCAATATTTCTTCCAGTAATTGTTACTTCTGTTTCATCACTTTTCTCAACGTCAATATGTTCAGCATGAGTACAACTTTGAATATCTAAAATTGAATCTCTTAAACATCTAATATTATCCAATGACGTTGATATTTTCAATTCTTCAATTGGTTCTTTCATTGATAAATTACGTTCAGTTTTATATTTACGAACATCTCCTACTACTTTTTTCATTGCATCACCAAATTCTATATATTTTTTATCATAAGGTAACTCTGTGAATTTACTTGTAGAAAGAAGTTCATCTTTAAGTTTAGATTTATATAATTCTTGATAAATATATTCCGTAATATGTGGAACAAAAGGTGAATACATTTTTAATACTTCAAGGAATACAGTTGCTAAAGTTTGTTGAGCAACTTTTTGGGAATATCCATATTTATTATCAGGATTATATAATCTCTCTTTTGCCATTTCTAAATAATTATCACATAAATCGTTCCAGAAAAATTTATCAATTTCTTGTCTTGCTAAGCCCATTTCATAATTTTCCATTTGTTGTTGATATTTTTCAAATGTTTCGTGACATCTAGAGATTAACCATTTATCAATAGATTGCAATTCTGCTTCTTCACTTAAATCAGCATCCTTGATGTGCATATCTACAAATTTAGCAGAATTCCATAATTTGTTCATAAATCTCTTTGAACTTTCTATATCTTTTGTATCAAACCATGTATCTGTTCCTAATTTATTTGATGCAGTCCAATATCTTATCATATCAGCACCATAAGTATCTAATAAGTCGTTAGGAGACATCTTAGCATTATTTTTAGATTTGCTTATTTTCTCGCCTTTTTTAGCAAGTACAAATCCTGAAATCATTAAATCTTTCCAAGGTACTTGTCCAGTATGATATAAACTTTTTACAATTGAATAGAATGTCCACGTTCTTATTATTTCATGTGCATGGCTTCTCATACTCATAGGATATAAGAATTTTCTTTCGTCATTTTCGCCATATTTCATATTAATGAATGGTGATACAGATGATGTTGCCCATGTATCCATTACAGCAGTTTCAGGTATAAATTCCTTACATCCACACTTACAAACACCATGTGGGTTATGTTCTAATGGATTTAATGGTAATTCTTTATCTTCAGGAACCATTACATCTCCACATTCTTTACAATACCATACTGGAAATGGTACTCCAAAATATCTTTGTCTTGATATGCACCAATCCCATTTTAAATTGTTAACCCAATCTAAATATCTAGTTTTCATAGAATCTGGATGCCAATTAATTTCATCTGCTGCTTTAATCAATTCATCTTTTATACTTAAAATGTCAATGTACCATTGTGGAGAATTAATTATTTCTATTTCATTTCCACATCTCTCATGCGTACTTACAGAATGTTCAATTTTTTCACTTTTTACTAATAGACCTTGTTTTTGTAATTCCTCAACAATCTTCATCCTTGCATCAAGCGTTTTCATTCCACCAATTATAGCAACTTCTGGATTAATTGTTCCATCAGCCTGCATTACTTTCTTAATTGGAAGATTATATTCTTTTTGCCATTCCATATCAGTTTGATCTCCAAATGTACAGCACATAACAACACCAGTACCTTTGTCTATTGCAACTTTTTCATCTGCAATGATTGGAACTTGATTATTATATAACGGAACAGTAGCAGTTTTTCCTATTAAATCTTTATATCTTTCATCATTAGGATTTACAAATATTGCAACACATCCACCTAAAAACTCAGGTCTTGTTGTAGCTATTTCTAAATCTTTATTATCAACAGAAAAATTAATATAATTGAAATAACTTTTTACATCTTTATTTTCAAGTTCTGCTTGTGCAATAGAAGTTTGGCAGCAAGGACACCATAAAACTGGCATTTCCTTTCTATACGCTTTTCCTTTTTTTACTAAATCTATAAATGATCTTTGTGAAACTTTTCTAGACAATTCATTTATAGTATCATATCCCAAATCCCAATCAGCACTGATTCCTAAACGCTTAAATAAATCTTGGAATTCTTTAATATATTTATCTTTTGTAGCAGTACATTTTTCAATAAATTCACTTCTAGGTAAATCTTTTGCAAATATACCCCCTTCTCTTTCAACCAATCTTTCTGTTGGCAAACCATTGTCATCAAATCCAAATGGATAATATACATTTTCACCTTTTAATCTGTGATACCTAACAAGCATTTCAGATTGAGTGAATGAAAATATATGTCCAACATGTAACTTACCGCTTACTGTTGGAGGAGGTGTATCGACTGAATAAACTGGTCGTTCATCTACCCCTTTAAATTTATAGGCTTCTTTTTCTTCCCATAATTTTTGCATTTCCTTTTCATTTTCAAGATTAAATCTTTTGTCTAACATGAGTATTCCCCCTTAAATTTTTAGATTTCTGTTTATTATAGCATAAAATTTATTTTAGTCAATGAATTCAAGTGAATTTAATATCAAAATTGGTTGATTTCCCTTATTTTTTTTATTTTATTGCATATATTAGAAAATTCATCAATTGTTATCGCCTGATCCTTATCACATAACGCTTCACTAGGATTATCATGAACTTCCACCATTATACCATCACACCCCGCAGCCGTTGCTGCACAGCACATAAATTCAATCATATAATTGTTACCAGCAGCATGACTAGGATCTATAATTATTGGAAAATCAGAATGTTTCTTTATGTATGGAATAGCTTGCAAATCAAGAACATTACGTGTCGAATTATCAAAACTTCTTATGCCCCTTTCACAAACAATAATATTGTCATTTCCATTTTGCTTTATATATTCACAAGCAGATAGCCATTCATTATAAGTAGCGGATAATCCACGCTTTAACATAACAGGCTTATTTAATTTTCCTACCTCTTTTAATAATTCGTAATTATACATATTTCTACTACCAATTTGAATAATATCTATAACATTACCATATTTTTTTACTTGTTCAATTGTTAATAATTCTGTTATTATTGGCAAGCCTGTTACTTTTTTAGCTTCTAACAAATATTCAATGCCTTCATCTTGTAAGCCTTGAAAGCTATTAGGATTTGTTCGAGGTTTAAATGCTCCTCCTCTTAGGACATCTACTCCTATTTCTTTTAAAGATTTAGCAATTCTTATTATTTGTTCTTTTGATTCAACAGCACATGGTCCTGCAATAATCATAAAATCTTTTTTCATATTAACCACTCATTCCTTTCACATTATCAAAACATACATATTTTTCCTTTCTTTTGTAAGGCATTTTTACATTTTAATTCTCATAAGAAGTGAACTATAAATATGTAATCATTTCATTTTCTTAATTGTTTTTCAAATAATTATCTATATAATTAATTATTTTTTCCAATTTAATTTTATCAGTTTTAAATGATTCAGGAATTTTTGTTTGAATTGGCATTTTTGTACCTGCTTTCATACCTTCTTCTAAAAATATTCCCATTATAGGATTGACCTCAAGAACGTATATCTTTTTGTCCTCCTCTGATAAAATCATATCAACAATAGTTGTTGTTACATTAAGCGTTTTAGCAGCTTTTAATGCTATTTCTTTAAATTCTTCTGGTACTTTAATGTCTTCCATTGAACCACCAGAGGAAATATTTGTTTTATATGTACCACATTTTCCACGGCAATACGTTCCTATAACTTCGCCATTAAAAACTTCTGCTCTATAGTCATGGGATTTAAAGGGAATATATTTTTCTAAATAATAATCTTTTGTAGATGCTTTTGTAGCTTCATAAAAATCGCAAAACAATTCATAATTATCAATCTTAATTATTCCTTTACCGCCATGATTTGTTCGAGGTTTTACAATTACTGTTCCCCACTCATCTATAATTTTTTTTAATTCTTCTTTTGTTAATTTATTATTTATCAGCATTGATGGAGGTACTAAAATACCGTTTTTTCTTAAAAGTAAATTACTTATAACCTTATCTTTACAATATATAAATGATTGATAATCATTAAAAACATGAACGCCTGATAATTCTAATAATCTTAATATATCATTTTGATATTGATTTTGCTCATCAGCATTCATGTGATAAAATATATCAACATCTGACAAACAGTATCCATCTTTTGCATAAACTTTTCCATTTTTTAAATAGCACTCTCGCATATCAAAATCTGAATAGACTTCGTATCCCAAATCTTTCAATGAGGAAACAAGTTTTTTCTTTATGTTTATTCCATTGTCATTTTCATACATCCAAATGCCTATTTTTTTCTTAGTCATTACTTACCTCCATATACTTTTCTTCACCAAAATTACGCATTTTCAAACCCTTAATACAAAATTCTATTAATCTCTCATTTGTAATTTTTTTATTCATATCTAAATATTTCAATATTTCTAAATGATTCTTACATATTCCAACATTAAATGCAATCAACTTAAATATATTTTCTTTTGATTGAGTACAATCACTTCTAATTTCTAACGTACCATATTTTGTCAATTCAACACTTCTATATGACCTAAAATTATCAAGATCAGAATATGATGGTACTACATAGCAAGTTTTTCCATATTCATCTGTAGCCTTAACTCTTTTCTTATCAAGATATTTATTTAGTGGTTGTTTTGCATTCAAAAGAAGGTACTTGTTATTTCTTTCAACAAAGAATAAATTTCTCTTAGAATAATCATTAAGTAAATCTTCTAAATTGTTATAATTAGGATTTGTACCAATATTTAAAGGGCCAAAGTTGCTATTCTCCCACAAATATTTTCTACTATTTTTCAAGTTAGTCTCTTTCATATATGAATTAGAAAATATTTCCATTTTATTATTTTCTACTTTTGACAACATATTTATTAAATTTACTATATTATTCTTAGATGTATTAATATGAGTTTGTATGCTGCAACAATATGAGCAAAATTGGTTATATAAATCACTGTTACTACTATTAGTCAATAATCTTTCAATAACTTTATATCTATCCTGATTTAAACATGTTTTATCTATATAATGATAATTAGGATTTATACCACCACAATATATTTCGTATTCATATTTTTCCAAATATTGTTTAATAAAATTATAGTAAAAATCAAATTTTTCTTTCAACCTATCAATTAACAATTCTTTTCCTAACGATAATTCGATTGTATTGAAAGAATATTCTAAAGATACAGTGTCATTTGTTTTTATATTTTTTATTGAAATGATATTTTTTTCATTATCATAATTTTCTATTTTAAATTCTTCATTATCAAGAAAGGTCGAAAATAATCCTTCAATTACTTTACTATTAACAATATAAGGAGAATTCAAATTAATTATAGGCATTTCAATTTCAACACCTATATAATCATTTTCAATAAATTTATTAATATAATTTTCAATAAAATATTGTTTTATTTCCATATAAACACTCCATCACTTTCGTGCTTGATTGTAAGAATTACAACTTCTACAAACTGGCATTTTCTTTAATACTTTAACCCTTTCTGTTATAAAATCTACATCATCATCAACACTACAAATTTTAGTCAAATTTTCAAAATCTTGAAAACAGCCAATCATATCACCTCTATGATTTACCGAAATGCTTGTGTCCCCCAATGGACAATAATTCGGATTTGCTAAATTTCTAACTTTTGTTTCATCTAAGTATTCATCTTCTGAATAAAAAATATTATATTTTTCCACAATTTGCTTTCTCAAATTTAGAATTTCCTGTTCTTCAACATTTCCGCCTCTATTCCATAATGGTAATAGATAAATATTGTTAACATCATTAGCTTTAAAAAATGATATAGTTTTTTCTAGTGCTGGGTATGTCTCTTCGCCACCTACTAAATGAATATGTAATTTTTCAGGATTATAATTTACTAATTTTGTAATATTTGCCCAAATCTTATCATAATTTAGTCCTCTGTGAATCTTCTTAAAGATTTGTTCATCTATAGAACTTACCGATATTCTCATAATATCTAATTCGTCAATTAATTGTTTATATGTTGCATCCTTAATACCATCAGTTGTTGTTACAACAGATATTTTTGTCTTTAAAGTTTGTAATTTTTTTATTATTTCTATTAATTGTGGGTGAAAAGTCGGTTCACCCCTTCCAGAAATTGATATTTCATATAGTAAATAATCCCCAATTTTATCAATCAATTTATCAACGGTATCTAAAGAAATATATCCATATTCTTTCACACAATCTCTAGGACACATACTACAATTAGCATTACAATAAGAGGTTGCTTCCAAATTTAATAATCTTTCCATATATATATCCTCCTATTATTTATCTATTTATTTTTCTATATAAAGTTTTACATTTAGAACAATTTTGACAATTTTTAATACAACTTGATTTTTGTGCAAATAACGCATCCAACTGATCGTTTGGTAAATTGATAAATTCACTAAACCCTTTATCTACTATTTCCACCAAATTTCCATGATATGATTCAGTTGAATAAGCATGAATCATTTTTAATAATGTTTCTTCGTCAGTTGTCCTTCCAACTAATTTGAACATGTCGCTAATTCCTTCATATTCCTTTAAGTCTTCTGGTCGTACAACATTGTTTGTTAACATCATATAAGGATTTTTTTCATACAAACCTGTGCAACTCATTGCATAATCTAAATCATACCCCTTCCTATCAGCGTGTGATAAAGCATTTTGATGAAATCTTCTCCAAGGACAATTTCCTAAACAAGCTTCATTAACTAATAATGCTAACTTTGCTTTTTTTAAATTTGCCTTAATTTGCTTTAATTGTTCTAAATCATAATTAATTGAAGATGATGGAACTATCACATCAGCACCCATATCTTCATAATATAATGCACCACGTGGAGTATTAACATCACAAATTATTGATGCAGCTACGCTTAAGTTTGTATTTTCTTTTGCAAGAGCCATTATAAATGGATGAGCAATAATTGCTGTATCAACTCCAATTGACTCTAAATGTTTTAAGTAATTTTTTACATTTTCCCACCATTGTTTTTCTGAAAGAGGAGGAACATTGCATGGTGAATTCAATGTTACAGCTAATCTTGCATTTTTATCATGGACAGCCTCAACAATTCTTTCTAATTCTTGTTCGCTCTTACTGTGTTGATACCTCCCGCTGGTTACTTCTTTAAGATAACCTCCTGTATAAAGCGTCCCTATTTTATTCTCTTTATCCGCATACATTTTTTCTAATAGGTCTAGATCCCCATTAAATCCTACTGATAATTTATATTCCATCTTCAAACCTCCTTATATTTTTAAATTATCTATTATATTGAAAAAATAATCTATTTCTTCTTCTGTATTATAAAATTGCAATGATACCCTTATTCCACCTTTTTCTTTCACACTATTATATAATGGCTGACAACATTGATAGCCAGAAGAAACGCAAATATTAGCAGAATCTGATAAAATTTTTGCAACATAATTTAGATTTAAATCTTTATTTTTTAATTTGAAAGTAAAAATTGGAGCATGTTTTTTTGAAATTGGAAAAATTAACTCAACATTTTTACTTTCTAATATTTTCTTATAAAAATAATCATTTAGTTCTTTATTTCTTTTTGTAATATTATCATAACCATACGATAAGTAATATCTTATTGCACTTGCAAAGCCCAAGATATTTTCTATTGCAGGTGTACCCGCCTCGAAGCAATATGGAATTTCTTTATATCTAATGTCTTCATTATCAATAATCCTATCTACCATTCCACCACCATATTTAGCTTTTTTACATTTCAATAATAAATCTTTTTTACCATATATTATGCCCAGTCCACTTGGTCCACACATTTTATGAGCTGATAAAGTCAAAAAATCACAATCAATATCTTTTACATTTATTTTATAATGTGGAGCAAATTGACAGCAATCCAAATTTACAAGTGCTTTGTATTTATGAGCAATTTGACAAATTTCTTTAATTGGTTGTACATTTCCTGTAACATTTGATAAGGCTGTAATACTTACCAATCTGACTTTATTCTCTTTTAATAATTTTTCTAATTCTATTAAGTCTATTGTACCATCATCATTCAAATTAACAGTTAATATATTTGCATTGTTTAACCAAGGCAGATAGTTTGAATGATGTTCTAATAATGAGCAGATAACTTTAGTTCTTTTATTTATATTCAACATTCTCACAAGTTGATTTATTGAATCAGTACAATTTGAAGTAAAAATAACTTCTCTAGGAGAACAATTTAACATTGTTGCTACAAGTTCTCTTGTTTCATCTATTTTTAACGAAATATATTCAGAATTAATGTAACTACCTCTATACGCATTTGAAGTATATTTTGTATAAAACTCTGTAATACTTTCTAATACACTATAAGGTTTCAAAGAAGTTGAAGAATTATCAAAATAAATAATATTATTTTCTAACATTGGAAAATCTTTTCTTACATTTTGTTTCATGTATTATATTCCTCTTTTTAAAATTGAAAATTTTCCTGACATCTCTGGTGATATTTCTTCAACTTTATTAAATGTTATCGAAATATTCAATTCCATGTCTTCAAGTTTATTAGTTATATTTTTCATTTCTGTTTCTGATAATTCAGAGTCATCCAATGTTATATATTTAAAATTACAAATATTTTTATCAATAAAGTAAAATTGATAAAGCAATATTTTACTAGAGACACTACTAATAATATCATCTAGCATTGAAAAAGATATTTTATTGTCAATTAAATCCTTTTCTCTTCCAGCCATTTTACTTACAATTCCATCTTTGTCAAAATTCTTATATTCATTTGGTGTTGCTTGAACAAGGTCCCCAACTTTATAATTTAAAAGTGGCATATATTCATTTTTATAACTGTCTATTATTATTGAATAAATATTATTGCTTTCATCATCATTAATTGGTAAAAGTTTTATATCAATTAAATCTTTACAAATATGCATTTTTCCATTTTCATTTTCAAGAAAAGCATATCCAAATTCAGTAGTTCCATATAAATTTCTAATATCAGTTTTAAAATAATCTGAAATATATTTTCTAAGATTACCTGTAACATATTCATAACTTAATGTGATTATTGTTGGAGGAAAAATTTTAGTCTTAATTTTATATTTTTCTTTCAAATACAAAAATACTGCAAGATAAACTGGATCAGCATCTAAATAGTAGGGCTTAAAATAATTTATTTCTTTTATTATTTCTTGAATATTCTCTTTTGTCCAGTCCCAAGGATTAAAAGCATTGTTTACATATAATGTGTTTCCAATAGTTCTCTTCTCCATTGACGGTTTTTCTACAAAACACACTAAATTTGAACATTGAGCAGTTGTAAAAATAACCTTATGCAATTTCTCGTCTAAATATTTTTCCAATTTTTTTTCATTTGAATAAGTTCTTTTATATTCATCTTTCCACCAATTTGGTTTTCTTATTATTTCCATTCTATCAGAAGTTGTTCCAGAGGTTGTAGCATATTCATATTCTATACCATCTTTTATTTCAAAATTATGTGGGAAATTAGATACTATATCCTTTTTTGTTAAATACTTGCCAATTTGATTCTTATAAATTGGCAACTTTAAAATTTCTTTTTTATTCATTTTTTGCCTCCTCTATAAATTTTTTTACAACTCTACCATACGCCTCATAATTATTTAAGCATTTTTCTATATGCCCTTGGAATGCCATTATAAATGTATCGTCAGAACTTTCTATAGCTTCTGCTATGCCATCAGAGGCTGTAGCTGATATAACTAAAGATTTACCTAATTTATCTATTGCTTGATGATGTACTGATGAAACAGTATAGCTAGTTTTAGATATTAACTTTTTCAGTTTTGTATTATTAATAATTCTTATATCGTGATAATTAACCCAGCCATCCGTTCCAATCTTATGCTCTACTTTATCTTCTTCAATGTTCTTTAATGTCCCGCCTTCAGCTACATTTATTATTTGCAATCCTCTACAAATTCCAAGTATTGGTTTTTTGTTTTGTTTAAAATATTTATATATTTCAATTTCAAAATTATCTCTTGGATTTTCACTCTTTTTTCCTGAATAACATCTATCAGAAACATCTTCTCCTCCAATTAATAATAAAGCATCCATTTTGTCTATAAATGATTTTAATGAAACAAAATTATTGGTATTTGGAATGATAATTGGTACACCACCATACTTATATATCATATTTAAGTAATCATCATTCACATCATGAACAGGCTTTTTATATGTTCCTTTTTCTATTAATTCATTGCTTGAAACAATTCCTACTATTGGTTGACTCATCGTTGTCCTCCAATCCCATTATACTTCTTCAATACTTTACAATAAGACTTATCAAGTGATTTATATTCATCATCAATCATTATTTTACCATCTATCACTCTACCAATTTCATTTCCCCTATCAATATCAAAAACACATTGATAAACAGATAAATCAGGAGTTATAACAGCCATATTATTACAAGCTAAACATTCAAATTTTTCTGAATTTCCTTGTTTAGGGCCAAATGTTCCACAACGTTCAATTTTTAAATCTTCTTTATCATATAATGAGCGACAATAGTCTATTTCAGATAAAACTTCATCTATTTGTTCTTGGGTTAATACTTTTGTAAAATCATTTTTCTGTGCATTTCCCTGATAGATGTAATTTGTAAATTTAATTGTTTTAGCTCCTAATTCATAAGCTTTGCTACACATTGTTGAAATCATTTTATAATTATCACTTGATACTGTTGTCATTAGCTTTACTTGAAAACCATTTTCTACAAGATTTCCAATTAAGCCATCTAACATTGAGCTTTTGACAGCAGATATATCATCTTGGATTCCAAAGTGATATGACAAAGCAATTTCATTTATTCCATTTTCTTTTAAAATATCATACAAATCTGGATTTCTAATTAATTCTAATCCATTAGTTAAAATCCTATTTTGAGAATTTTCTTTATATAATTCATAATATTCTGGAAAAAGAATTGGTTCTGTTCCATTCAAAATAATAAAATACTTATCTTTTATTTTATTAAACATTTTCTTCAATTCTTCTGGTGAGAAATTACCATCATATTTAATATAACAATGCTTGCAATTAATATTACACTTTGAGCATAACATGATAATCACATTTTTACCTTGATACTCATACATTCCAATCACCTCTCTAACTATTATTATAACATTTGAACTTTTATTTTTTTTATGTTTGACATCTTTTTTTACAACTATTTTTTATTGAATTCTTTTATTTTTCTTTTTGCTAGACTTGTTTGTGCTTTATCTATCCAATCTTCTCTTGGACCGTAAGATAATTCATCAGTAACAATTCTAACTCTATCTTTATTTTTTAATACATAATCTATTGGTACAAATTCATCATTTACGAATACTCCAACCATTGTATTTCCTATATCAGTATGTATCTTATATGCAAAATCTATTGGTGTAGCTCCTTTAGGTAATTCTATTATGTCACCTTTTGTCGTATAAACGTAAACTCTATCAGCAAATAGTTCAGTCTTTACTTGGTTAACAAATTGTTGGTTATCACCAAACATAGAATTTATTTCAGTTAGTGATTTAAAGAATTGAAATTTTTGTTTCAAATCCTCTTGCATTACATCCCTTGCTTTTCCTTTTTGTTCATCCCAATATGCTGTCAATCCAAATGATGCTACTTTATCCATATCAAATGTTCTTATTTGAGTTTGAACTAATCTATCATCAGGCCCAAATACAGTTGTATGTAAGCTTTGATACATGTTTGTTTTTGGATTACAGATATAATCTTTGAATTTATCATTTATTGGATGATATTCTTTATGAATCATCCCCAATGTATAATAGCAATTCGCCACTTCATCAACCATTATTTTAAGTGCTAACAAATCATGAATATCAGATAATTTATGACCTTCATTTAGTCTTTTATATATGCCATAAATATTCTTTGTCCTTATCTTTATCTCATTTGGTATATTTTTAGCATTTAGCAATGCTTCAATCTTATACAGCATTTCTTTTAAACACTCATCACTTGATTCTTCCAATCTCATTTTTCTCTCAGTTATTTTTTTATACATATCCGGTTTTAAATATTGCAATGATAGATCTTCTAATTCTAATTTTATTCTATAAGCACCTATATAGTAAGCAAGAGGAACAAATATTTCCATAGTTTCAAGTGCATTTTCTTTTTGTTTAAACTCTGATTTAAATCCCAATGTTCTCATGTTATGAAGTCTATCCGCAAGTTTAATTATAATTATTCTAACATCCTCTGTTATTCCTGTTATTATTTTTCTTGTATTTGCATAATTTTGTGCTTGCTTAGAAGAAAAGTTCATTTTAGCTAATTTTGTAACTCCATCCACTAAATTAGCAACATTTTGATTAAAATCATGAGATATATCTTCTTTAGTTATATTAGTATCTTCTAATGTATCGTGCAAAAGACCAGCACATATAGTATCCTTGTCAGCGTGCATATCTGCTAAAATATAAGCAACGTTTAATGGATGGCTTATATAGGATTCTCCACTTTGCCTCATTTGACCTTGATGTAATGTGTCAGCATATTCATAAGCTCTTTTTACAATTTCTACTTCTTCTGGATTATACTCTTCCAACTTATCTAACAAATCTTGTAACGTAATATTATTCATCAAAAACACCTCCAACATAACAAAAAATGGCGGCTAAAAAAATATTCATTTTTAGTCACCATTTATACAAATAATATTTGAAAGAATGCATAATGATACCTTGCAGCAGTTACCACAAGCAAAACAGCAGAAGACATCTATTAAGAAAAGTTTTATAACATTTAACGCATTACAGCAACATTTCATAATCATAACACATCACTCCTCCAACGATTTAAGTAATATTTTATTACTTTAAAAAAAATAAGTCAATAGATTGAACAAAAAATGTCAGGATAAACGCATGAGTTTTAAAAACTTATGTGTTTTTTAATGTTTCTGTATCTAGTAACTTAAAAATATTTTCTATTTCATTTTCAAAATCAAATAATAGATCAGTTCTTATTAGATTTAAACTCTTTTTATAATATATTTGAACAAATTTTAATATTGCCAAGGCTATTCTTCTAATTATACCTAGATTCTTTACTCCATTTTTATCAAGGGTTTTATTACTATCTTCTTTAAATACTATATCTAATGGTGCATGTAAATTATTTTCAATATTCCATTCTAATCTAACACTTTTTGAAAATAATTCTATATCATCTGTAAAACTAATAATATAATATCTATTTTCAATTACTTTTTTTCCATCTCTCTCAATTGTATTCCTAGCTAATCCAATTGATTTTAATCCTGGCTATTTTTTCTTCTTTTCCATCCAATTTATATTTTCTGTCATACAATATTCTCTTGTAATAAGACCATTGTGTTCTTTAGATATAGTTTTTTATAATTTTGTTTTTTTACTTCTTCGTATATCTTATTATCTTCAAAATACCCTTTTATTTCTGTGTATGTTAATAATTGATTTTCTTTTACTGGTAAAATATAATCTGCTTTTCCTTTTAATATTGCTTTTATTGTTTCTACTTGGGTATTTAAGGCATCTGCTGTAACTATACATCCTTCCAATTTCAATTTTTCTAATAGTTTTGGTCCCATTGGTATTTCATTATTTTTTTCTGTTATATAATCTTGAATTAAAGAAATACCATAATTATTTGAATAAACACTCATTGTATTTACTATATCTTCATCTTTGTTAATTCCGGTACTTCTGATTGAATCATTAGATGTTTTTCCATCCATACTTAATATATCCTTATTTTTACTTGTAGTTATTTGATTTATTTTATCTATTAAATAATTAATTGTATCAGAATATAATGTATTCGGATTTAAAATAGAAACTACTCTTTGTATAGTATCATGTGAAGGTATTCCATTTGGTAATTCTAAATATTGTTTTAACCATTTTTCTTTCTTCTTAGCAAAAGATTCTATTTCTGTCCATTCGTTACATTTTGCTAAAACTGCAAATAATGTAAGCAATATTATATCTTCTATTTTATGTTTAACATTTGGTTGATACCTTGTATCTTCTTGTTTTTTTATTATTGTTATAATATCACTTATACCTTTATTATTTAATTCTTTAAAATTTATATCTATCTTATCAAACATTTCACTTATCTCCATTAATTCACTACTTTTCTTACTCATATTCTTTTTATCCTTTTTTCTATTATACACTAAAAAACACATAAGTTTTTAAAACTCATGCGTTTATCCTGTGGTTCCACCAACACTACTTGACAAAGAACCATAAAGGACGAATTACTCGTGGTACCACCTTAATTTATAGCAAAAGCTACCTTGATACTTTAACGCAGTTATACGTAATTTCCTACTATTATTTCAGAAAAAATGCTCCCAAGCTACCTTCAATTACTAATTCATGCAAATTCTCACCTATCATTTGCTCTCTTTAATAAATTAGTAATTTACTCCTCTTGTTCATCACAGTTATTTATATAATATCAAAAACAAAATATTAATTCAATATCATATTTTAAATTATTTCATCATTTCTTTTATTTTATTTGTTGTTTCTTCTACATCAAGTCTTTGAAATAATGGTATTCCTTTTTCAATAACTTTAGTACTATTACAAGCACCATACATAGCAGATTCTAGTGTTCTATATTGTTCTTCTATTCCTAATTGATCTAATATATTTTTAGATGTGTCTGGTATAAATGGATTTATGTAAATAGCAAATATTCTTAAATTTTCAACTAAATGATACATTACCGATTTTAGTTTTTCATGATTTTCTTCTGATTTAGCTAAAATCCATGGTTCTGTTTGATCAATATATTTATTTGCTTTTGTAATTAAATTAAATAAATTTGATAACGAATTACTTATATATATTTTTTCAAAATCATTTTTAAAATTATTTATTGAATCTTTAACTACATTTTCTATTTCTTCATCGTAATCAGTTTTTTCTTTAAATGAATTATCTATTTCACCATTAAAATATTTATTAATCATTGCTATTGTCCTATTAAGTAAATTACCTAAATCATTGCACAAATCTGAATTATATCTTTCTACAAATGTTTCTGGGGTAAATTCACTATCTGTCCCATAATTCATTAATTTAAGTAAAAAGTATCTAACCGCATCTACACTAAATTTATCAGCAAGTACATCAGGGTAAATCATGTTTCCTTTTGACTTACTCATTTTTCCATCTTTCATTACAATAAATCCATGTGAATATAGTTTTTTAGGTGTATCTATACCTAAAGACATTAGAAATATTGGCCAATATATTGCATGAAATCTTACTATATCTTTTCCTATTATTTGTATATCAGCTGGCCAGAAAGATTTGAATTCGCTATCATTTTCAGTTAAATATCCAAGCGAAGTAATATAGTTTGTAAGTGCATCAAGCCATACATACATAACATGTTTTGGATCATTAGGAAGTTTTATTCCCCAACTAAATGTTGTTCTTGAAATACATAAATCTTCTAAACCGGGTTTAATAAAATTATTCATTATTTCTTCTTTTCTAAATACAGGTTCTAAAAAGTTCGGATTTTTTTCATAGAATTCTTCTATTTTAGATTGATATTTTTTAATATTAAAGAAATAGCACTCTTCTTCAGTTAAATTAACTTCTCTACCACAATCTGGACATTTTCCATCTACCAATTGAGTTTTTGTGAAAAATGTTTCACATGGTACACAATACCAACCGCTATAATGACCTTTATATATATCGCCATTATTACACATTTTTTCATATATTTTTAAAACAATTTCTTCATGCTTTTGATTTGTAGTTCTTATAAAATCATGTTGACTAATATTTAATTTTTCCCAAAGATTTATAGCATTTTTTGCCATTTCATCCACATATTCTTGTGGTGTTTTCCCTGCTTCAATAGCTTTGGTTTCTATTTTTAATCCATGTTCGTCAAGTCCTGTTGTAAATTTAACATTATATCCTTCCATTCTCTTATAACGAGCTATGACATCTGCAAGTATTGTAGTATATGCAGTTCCTATATGAAATTTACCACTTGGATAATAAATAGGTGTTGTTACATAAAAGTTTTTCATAGTTTTGCCTCCTTTAGTAATTATACAATAAATTCAAAAAAATACCAAGTTGTTATTGGTATTTTACAATAATTACTTTAAATTTAAAATTTCATCTTTTGTTAAGCCAGTTATTTTTATAATGTCTTCAATTTGAAAATTATTTTCAATCATTGTCTTAGCGACTTTCTTAATTCCTTGACCAATGCCTTGTTCGATGCCTCGTTCAATGCCTTCCTTTATACCTTCTTTTACCCCTGTTTTATTCCTTGTTCTAAACCTGTTTTTTTGCCTTCTTCAATTCCTTCTAATATAGCTTTTTCTTTTTCCTCGGCTAATAAAGCTTTATATATTCTTTCTCTATCATCTTCATCCGTCATATGTTGTATAAATACAGGGTCACTATTTATTACATTCAAATCTTCCATATATCTTTCTACCACCTTATCTTTTTTTGATAGTTCTTTTAATTCATCATGTTCTAAATTAAGCATTATAAAATATTTGTATTTTTCTATCTGTTCTTGGTTTTTATTATACCAAGTTTTCATAAAATATTCCCATATTTATTTCATATATTTCAAAATTATATACAAATCTTTCATCTTCCTCATTTTTAATTTCATATTTATATATTGCCTTTTTCTTATTTAATCCATAACTAAAATTTATTTGAATTTTGTATTTTGATCATACTCTTTTCCTATCAATGTATGATTTTGATATATATTACATATATATGCTAAATTCCTTGGATGTACATAGTTTTTATTTTCTGCGTTCATTTCCACGTTTATTTTTCCAGCAGTTGTTTCTAAATATAAATCTAATCTTTTACCTCTTGTATTTAAGTTCCCATTTATTAACTCTACATTATTTATTTTTATTTGTTTGATTTCTACATTTAATATATATTCTAAATAATATTTTAATAATTCAATATTATCTTTTTTTAACATTATTTCTTTGAAAGCTCTATCATATTTACATGTATAAAATTTTTTTCATTTTCTACATCCATTTATATCTTACCTTGGTAGATTTAAAATTCCTTTTTATAAAAAAAAAAATATATCCATAAATTAATGAATATATTTAAAAATTATTATATTGTTGGATAAACACTAACCTGTTTTCTATCTTTTCCAACACGTTCAAATTTTACATAACCGTCTATTTTAGCATATACTGTATCATCTGATCCTATACCAACATTAGTACCTGGATAAATTTTAGTACCACGTTGACGATATAGAATAGATCCACCTGTTACAAATTCACCATCGCTAGCTTTAGCTCCTAGTCTTTTAGATATTGAATCACGACCATTTTTTGTTGAACCTTGTCCTTTTTTATGTGCGAATAATTGAATATCTAATCTCATTAAATCAAACATCGGTGACACCTCCTTATTTATTTATTTTTATATTATTTTTATATTGTTTTTCTAAATTTTCTAACAATTCAAGCATATTGTTTATTAATATATCAGTATTCTTAGTATGTTTAATGACATTTATAATAACATTACCAGACTCCTGCTTAAACTTAATTGAATTATCTAGTTTAATAATTGCATTAACTGATGTTATTACTATACTTGATACTGAAGCACAAACAATATCTTTTCCAAACTCATCATATTCTGAATGACCAGAAATATGTATATTTGTTATCTCATTATTTACTTTTTTTACATCAACTTTAATCATAATTATTTAACTGATTTAATTTCAATTTTAGTATATGGTTGACGATGACCTTGAGTTCTGTGGTAATTTTTCTTTTGATTGTATTTAAATACTTTTATTTTTTTTGCTTTACCATGTTTTACAACAGTACCAGTTACAGTAGCACCTTTTACATATGGTTTTCCAACTACTCCGTTTGCCATTAATACCTTATCAAAAACAACATCTTTTCCAGATTCAACATCTAGTTTTTCTACATATAATATTGTTCCTGGTTCAACATAATATTGTTTTCCACCTGTTTCAATAACTGCTTTCATTTTTTACCTCCTTTATAATCTAAGACTCGCCTTTGTGGTACAAGTTATTACTTGTTTTATTAACCTACTTTCGTGCGGTTGTAGAGGAGCTCTACACAATATAGAATTTTACCATAATTACTAATAGAAGTCAAACTTTTTATTTAAAACTTCTTTTTCTGTATAATATATTTTAT
>CDYU01029876.1_pt1 | contig 21606 bp, 19 predicted proteins | sample 480701 | NCBI WGS metagenome assembly CDYU01 (sample SAMEA3182105, study PRJEB8094) | gut metagenome | biome: human; feature: gut; material: Stool; isolation source: human stools | place: Canada | collected 2013-02-26 | reverse complement strand
TGTTTGATTGAGTCTTTGTTGGCGGTAGCGGCAGAGTCCAGGCCAAGTTTCTGTCCGAGTTTGCTGATTGCTTCATCGGCTACGGCTTCGACAGCTTGGTTGGCCATGCTTTTAGTATCTACGCTGACTTTCGGAGAGGTGAACGAACCTCCGATTTTCAAGTCAAGAGTCATTAACTTAGAGATATTGCCTACGGATGCGGGCAGTTTTACTTTACCGGAATAGTCGATGGTTTGATCGAGTCCTGTGCTGCCGGAAAGATTCAGTGTGTAGTCTCCCATCTTGATATCAAACGGTTTGGTTTCTACGCGACCGTCTTTGATGGTGAAATCCAATGTCATGTCTTTCACTTTCATGTCTTTCAGGCTGGGTTGCTTCACGGCATCGGCTATCTGGTCGATTGCTTTTACTCCGCTTAAACTAAGGTCGCGCGTGGAAAGGCTACCGTCACCCTGCATCGTATTCAGTACGGGGCTCATGGCTGCATCCAAATCTGTTAGGATATTGATGCTTCCGGAGAAATTACCTTTCAGGTTTTCGAAGATAGGAGCCATTTTCTGCACCATATCCAGTTCTTTGTATGCTTGTGCAAAACCGATATTGGAGAGCTTGAATCCGGCTTTCATTTCCGGCTTCTTTATGTTGGCGGTGGAGTAGTAGCCGTTCATCACTACATTACCACCCATGGTGTTCATGGAAAGGTTTTTCATATCCACTTTGCCATCTTTTACAACAAGTTTGCCATTCATATTATTGAAAGACATCTTGTCGAATAACACCTGTTTCAGGTTAGCGTCCATTTGGAAGTCGATGTTACGGGGAACTTCAACAATACCTGTGGCGGCTGTAGCTACAGAGTCGGTGGACGCAGCTTCTGATGTGGAGGCTTCATCGGCAGAAGCGGTGATGAAGTCGTTCAGATTGAAGTAGTTGGAACGAATATTCAGGTTTCCTTTCAATGTGCTACCTTTCAATACATAACCGATGTAGTTTTCAAACCGGCTGTCGGCGGTGATATCGTTCTTTCCGATGTTGACGGTTGTTTCACTCAACTGGAGGTATTTCGGAGTGAAGGTGAAGAGAGACTTTTTAATTTCTACATCCGGCATATCTTTCATTTTGAGTTTCATGCCCGTCAGTCCGATAGTGCCCGAGGCTTGTATACGTTCGTATTCTTCTTTTTCGATGGATGAGAGGCGTCCCGACATTTGCATATCGGCGTCGATGGTACCGTTCAACTCTATGTCTCCAAGCGGGTAGACTTGTTTGATCATACCTAAGTTGAGTACTCCTTTCGCTTCTGCTTTAAAATCCGGATCACTGATCGGCGTTTTCACAGTAGCAGTCAGGCTAAACGGATTTCCGGCAAGGCGGAAACTGAACGGATTGATGTTGACCGTAGTCAGGTCTATATTTCCTCCGGGATTTTGAACGTTGGCACTGATGTTGATTTGATCTACTCCTGCCGGTAGAGCCGGATAGCGGAACATAGCATCCTTGACTTGCATGTCAATATTGAATGCCGGAACGGTGTCTCCTTGCAGGATACCTTTGGCCGTTGCGGTAAGCGTTGCAGTTCCGTCTGTTTTCAGGCTGGAGAATTCTGTGGCGTAAATGGCGGGAATTAATGACAAAATTTCCTTGAAGCCTATATCATTCGTGTTAAGTTTCAAGTCCATGTCGATAGCCGGGTCTTTCAAGGCTACCCAACCGTCGATTCCTGCCTGAATGGCGTTGAGGCGGATAGTGTTGTCTTTCAATGTGTATTTGTTGTTGGCAAGGTCGGCATCTACGTCCATCTTGGCGGAGATATTGGCATTTGCCAGGAAAGGGATTCCATTCATCTTGTAGGTGAGTGATTTGGTTTCCGCTTCCAGTTTCAGAGTGGTACGTTCGCTTCCTAAGTCTCCGGCACAAATAGCGTTGAAGTCGCGGATATCAGCATACATCTTTCCTTGTTGATCGTCATAAATCAGATTCATGTTTTTGATAACAAAGCGTTGCAGCTTGACTTTGAAAGGAGAAGAGGCTTCTTCTTCTGCAGGCGTTTCGACTGTTGCTATTGTATCCGGTTTCATGATATCCCAGTTGGCACGTCCGTCCGGCAAGACAATGGCATGTAACTTCGTGTCTTCAATAAATATTTTAGAAATATCGTAACCGCTATCTCCGAAAAGGGAGAATAAGTTGACTGCGGCGGTAACTTCTCCGGCTTGTACAAGGGTGTCATTGGCAAATTCACCCGTACCCTTCAGCCAGAAATCTTCGAGAGTGACAGAAGCCTGTGGAAAATTGCGGAACAGACTAATGTTAAGGTTCTTAAAGTCAAATTGTGCGTTAAGCATCTTGTTGCCTTCTGTTTTTACAATGTCGGCTATCTTTCCTTGGAAGGCGAAAGGAAGAAGGAACATCAGAATGATAATTACTCCTACGGTGATAGCTGCGATTTTCAAACCTTTTTTCATTTGCTTCTATTTTTAGAGTCTGATAAGTTATGGAGAGCAAAACTAATAATTTTTTTTGATAAACAGAGATAAAAGGTTGATAAATTCCTAATTAATAAGGATTAAGAACTTAGTTTATTATTTCTCTTTTTTCTTTCTCAACTCCTCTGCAATTCTCCATTGTAACGCAGCTTCCACTTCTTTTCCGGCTTTTAACAGGGCATCTCCGAAAAGTTCGTGTGCGCCGGCGTGTTCGGGTTTCAGGCTGGTGGCTTTGTCCAGGTCGGCGATGGCGCCTTCTGTGTTTTCTGTTTTTAGTCGGAGCTTTCCACGGTTATAGACTGCTTTAAAGTTTGCAGGATGGAGGCTGACTGCGGTGTTGAAACAGTTTTCAGCGTCGAAGTACTCTTTGCTGTTGAAGAGTGTGATTCCTTTTCTTATCCAGGCATCTATGTAGTTGGGGTCGAGGCTAAGGGCTTTGTCGTAGTTGGCAAGGGCAGCACGTATGTCGTGGGCTTGGGTGATACATTCGTTTCCCATTAACAGGTACTCGTGGGCGTATTGTCGTATACGTTCCTGTTGTTCGCGCATCTGTTCTTTGAGTTTCTTGTTCTGTTCTTTCAGTGTATTGATGATGCCGAGTTTGCGGCGGATCAAACGACGGGGAACAGGTTTCTCAATATCGTAGCGTGAATGGATGGCACGGAAAAACTGTTCCAAACATTCTTCCATATCCCCTTTGTCGAAGGCACGTGAAGCGGCGGCATATTGCACATCGGCCTGTGCTTGTTTCAGGGCTTTGTCGATGGCTTGGCGGTTGTTGAAACGTCCGGCAAAGTTGACGATTTCGGGACGGACGAAGACATCGGCACGGTTAATAGGCTTTTTGAGCTGGATGCCGTCCAGTGAGGTACAACGGCTAAGTGCTACGTATGCTTGTCCTCCGGCAAATACACCGCCGGTGAAGTCGATGACTACACGGCTGAAGGTCAGTCCCTGGCTTTTATGAACAGTGATGGCCCATGCTAACCGGATAGGGTATTGAGTGAAGCTGCCTAATACTTCTTCTTCTATTTCTTTTGTTTTTTCGTTGTAGTGGTAGCGGATATTTCGCCATGATTCCAGTTTTACGTCACATTCTTTTCCATCGTCGGTGATGACGTAGATGGTTTCTTCTTCCTCATCAATTCCGGCAATGACACCAATCGTACCGTTTACCCATCTGCGATCGAAATCATTCTTGATGAAGATGATTTGTGCACCGGGTTTGAGTACAAGCTCTTGTGAAGTAGGCAGACTGCTTTCCGGAAAGTCTCCTTCAATAACCCCTTCAAAAGTAATGGATTCTCCGGGGAGTTCTGCTAATTTCTTCTCATTAATGGAGTCGACCGTATCTCTTCGGGTGGCGAGTGTGATGTACATATCTGCTTCAGATTCTTCAATCTGGCTTCCGTAGCGGGTGTTGAGTAGTTGCAGGTCTGCAGCTCCGGCTGTATTGGTGCGGATATGGTCGAGGACACTGACGAATACAGGGTCCGTCTGTCGATATACTTTTTGAAGTTCGATAGAGACGAGGTCTATTTGTCCGAACACTCTGGCAGAGAAAAAGTAGGGAGTGGGATAGAAGCGGTTCAAAATTTCCCGCTCATCGTTCTTTACAACGGGTTCCAGTTGGAAGACGTCTCCTACCAATAAGAGTTGTTTTCCACCGAAAGGTTCGCGCAGATTATGTGAATAAACTCGTAAGATACGGTCGATGGCATCGATGATGTCTGCCCGTACCATAGAGATTTCGTCGATAATGACCAGTTCTATTTGTTCCAGCAACTTACGATGTGGCTTGGTGTATTTGAAGAACTCATGAATACGGCCACGTTGGAGACTTAAATTAGGATCATCCGGCAATAACGGATAAAAAGGTAATTTAAAGAAGCTATGCATCGTACTTCCACCGGCATTGATTGCGGCAATTCCGGTCGGTGCAAGTACAACATGCTTCTTCTTGGTATGCTCGCAGACATAACGCAGGAATGTAGATTTTCCCGTACCGGCTTTTCCTGTCAGAAAAACCGATTGACGGGTATATTGAATCAGATTCAGTGCATCCTGAAACTCGGCGTTGTTAGTGTCTACGCTCATAATATAATAATATGCAAATTTGTTGATGTGTTAATTTGCCAATACGTTGTGTCATGAAATCGCGGAATAATAGTTTTTGGGTGTATTGGTAAATCGGCACATTATTAAATAATTCCGAAATGTTTCATAGCCTTACTTATTCCGTCCTCGTCAATGGGAGCCGTAACGTAATCGGCAGCGGCTTTCACGTCTTCCTTAGCCTGTCCCATAGCAACTCCGATGGCTGCGTGGCGAAGCATACTGATGTCGTTTCCTCCGTCTCCGAATGACATCGTTTCTTCCAGTTTAATATCGAAGTATCGGATTATTTCATCAATCCCTTTCTGCTTGGTATCTCCTTTAGCCGTGACGTCAGCAAAGGCAGGATACCAGCGCCCGATTTCGCAGGTAGGGATGGACGGTCGGATTTCTTTTTCTTCTTCCTCTGTGATAAAAGGAGTCATCTGTATAATTTCCTTGCTTGTTGCTTCTTCAAAAGATACAGTAGGAATTACATTCACATGCAGAAAATCGTAGAATATCTTTTTCACCATATCATCAGGTTGGCAGACAGAAATATGATGTTCCTCTACGAAAATGCAGGGAACGCCTTTCTTCTCGCAAAAAGCTGCCATTGCTTTCACTTCTTCCTGTGGTATGGCACTTTTATAAATAACCTGTTCACCGACAAAACAATAGGCTCCGTTCATGGTTATATATCCATCGATAAGGTTCCGGTCCTGCAATTCGGAAAGATTGTTGATAATGGCTTTCGGGCGTCCGGTAGCGATAAATATCTTCAGCCCTTTTGCGTGGGCAGCTTCCAACGCCTCGATGGTAGAAGACGGTATACGGTGAGTTTTAAAACTGACCAGCGTTCCGTCTATATCAAAAAATAAAGCTTTCGTCATAAATTCCTTTTTGAATTGAGTACAAATGTACTACTTTTGTCTCATATAACATAAAAACATCATGCTGTATGAACTATAATTTTGATGAAATAATAAACCGTAACGGTACAGATTCCGTAAAATGGGATGCTGTAGAAAGCCGTTGGGGACGCAATGACTTGATTCCAATGTGGGTAGCTGATATGGATTTCCGTACGGCTCCTTTTGTAATAGAGGCTTTGAGAAAACGGCTGGAACATGAAGTGCTCGGATATACTTTTGCTTGCAAAGAATGGTCGGAGTCTATTGTTAACTGGGTGAAAGAGCGTCATGGCTGGACGATCCGTGAAGAGATGTTGACTTTCACTCCCGGTATTGTCCGCGGATTGGCTTTCGTTATTCAATGTTTTACGCAAAAAGGTGATAAAGTAATGGTCATGCCTCCTGTTTATCATCCTTTCTTTTTGGTAACGCAGAAGAATGAGCGTGAGGTAGTATACAGCCCATTGGTACTGAAAGATGGACAGTATCATATTGACTTTGACCGTTTTCGCCGGGATGTACAAGGATGCAAATTACTGATTTTAAGTAATCCCCATAATCCGGGTGGACGCGTATGGACGAAAGAGGAACTTTCTCAAATAGCTGATATCTGTGATGAAAGCGGTACTTTGGTGATCTCTGACGAGATTCATGCCGACTTGACCTTACCTCCTTATAAACATCCTACTTTTGCTTTGATTTCGGAAAAAGCACGGATGAATTCACTTGTCTTTATGTCTCCGAGCAAAGCATTCAATATGCCGGGGCTGGCCAGTTCTTATGCAATCATTGAAAATGATGAACTTCGTCACCGTTTCCAGAAGTATATGGAAGCAAGTGAATTCAGTGAAGGGCATCTGTTTGCTTATCTTAGCGTAGCGGCTGCTTACAGTCATGGAACAGAATGGCTGGATCAAGTGGTAGGCTATATTAAAGGAAATGTAGACTTCACGGAAACTTATTTGAAGGAGTATATTCCCGCCATTAAAATGATTCGTCCGCAAGCCTCTTATCTTATTTTCCTGGATTGTCGTGCGTTGGGACTCAATCAGGACCAGCTGAACCGCCTTTTCGTAGAAGATGCACATCTTGCATTGAATGACGGAACAACATTTGGCAAGGAGGGGGAAGGCTTTATGCGATTGAACATCGCTTGTCCGCGTGCCGTGTTGGAACAAGCATTGAAACAATTGGAACAAGCAGTAAACAATAGATAGATTTATTTATTCTCAACTGTACTTATCCCTATGAGAAAAAATACTCATACCTATGAGAATATATTTCCATTGGTATGAGAATCTTTTCTCATAGGGATGAGAATAATCTCTTGTCTGCATGGAATGAAACAGCGTTTATAATCACTTGTCTACTAGCTTGTAACTACCTGAAAAGGTTGATTACTTTGAAATTTGTACGGAAAATATGTAATATTAGACTTTATCAGCCGAGATGAGGCGTTTTATCTCTTCTGCAGTCTCCGTGATGTATTGAGGCGCAAATTCTTCCAGTTCTGTGCGCGGTCGAAATCCCCATGTCACTCCGCAAGCGGTTACACCGGCATTGGCTGCTGTTTGCATATCTACACCGGAATCGCCTACATAAAGAACATCTTCTTTTCGTACATTGGCAAGTTTTAATATATCAAGAACGACTGTCGGGTCGGGCTTGACATTCACTCCTTCCCGCTGCCCGAAAACAGCAGTAAAGCGGATTTCCGGGAAATAATGAGCAACGAGTTTCTCGGTAGCAGCCTGATATTTGTTGGAAGCTACGGCAATCTGAATACCTGCGGATTGCAGATACGACAATAACGCTGAAATACCCGGATAGGGACAACTATCGTCTGCATTGTGAATATCATAATAAGGAATAAACTCGTTGCGAACGCGGAGCACATTTTCTTCCGTCTTTTCCCCTTCGGGTAATGCACGTTCAAAGAGTTTGTTGATGCCGTTTCCTACCATGAAATTATACTTTTCTATTTCGTGTGTAGGATAGCCTAATTTATTTAAAGCGTAATTTGTACTGTGGGCAAGGTCGGCGATGGTATTCAGCAATGTTCCATCCAGATCGAATATAACTAGTTTCTTCATTGAGTTTTTGGTTTATTGTTTATCCTATATAGACTATCTTTTAGATGCAAAGGTAGAAATAAAAAATGGATTAAAATGAAACGAGGGTGCCTTGAAAGTAAAAACAGTCTATAAATATGAAATTATTTAGGCACGGATTTCACGGTTCTTAAATTAGCTAAAACCGTGTAATCTGTGCCTAAAAGACAGTTGTTGGAGACTTTTGACATCCTCATTAACTATGCTTGTTCAGAATAAAGCTGCTTACTTCTTGGTGATACGGAACCAGTCTACATCTGTCCATCCTCCGTCGTTAGTAACGATGGCAGGACGTGTGCAGAACATACCGACCTTAGCGCCGATCCATTGTCCTTCTTTTGCCTGGAAAGGATTACCCAATGATTCATACTTCTTTCCATCGAGGCTATAGCTGAAGTTGCACATCACAATGAGGTCATGTCCGCCTTCGCTACCCTTGATTTTCTTGCCATCACAACTGAAACGAACTTTCAGGTAAACCGTATTTTGAGAAAGATCGACAGAAGCATTTGCCTGTTCCGGTTTTCCTTTATCCGCTCTTTTACATTCAACTTGAGATAAGACTAGACCTTTATCAGTATTTTCCAGAATGATTCCGGCATAATCCCTGCCCATAACAACAAGTCCGGTGCGTTCACCTTTAAGTTTAGGGTTAGGGCTGAACGTAAGTTTCATTGTTGCGGTGAAATTATCAGAAGGAGTTTTTTGCAAGAGCAGGTTGGCTACATCCCACAAATTCTTATATTCTTTTAAAACCGGATAAGAATATAACCTCACATAACTCTTGTCGCCTGCGTAATAGGCCCATTTCTCATTGATGTTAGCATGCCATTGCCATTGCGGAGAAAGTGTATATCCGTCGAATTCGTCACTTTCCTGCGGAGTGCAGATAGGATATGTTTGACCTACATTCGGCTTTTTGTAAGTCAAGACAGGTTCACCACAGCCGTCACCGTCTTTATCGATACCGATCACAGGCCAGTCGTTCACCCACTTCATCGGTTGGAGATGCATAATACGTCCGTAAGCGCCGACATCCTGAAAGTGGAGGAACCAGTCTTCTCCGGTAGGAGTATCCACCCATGCACCCTGGTGAGGACCGTTGACTGGAGAGTTACCTTGCGCGAGTACTGTTTTCCATTCGTAAGGACCGTAGATGTTTTTAGAACGCAGTACGACCTGCCAGCCTGTCGGTACCCCGCCGGCCGGATGGAAGATATAATAATAGTCGTTTCTCTTATACATTTTAGGACCTTCGCAAGTTTGATGTGCTTCGTGACCGTCGAAGATAATACGAGAAGGAGTGATCGCTGCATTTGCTTCCGCATTCAGTTCGCAGATAGTGATTACACTTTTCAGTCCGGCACGGCTTCCTGCGTATGCGTGTACCATATATACTTTCCCGTCTTCATCCCAAAACGGGCAAGTGTCAATGATACCTTTTCCCGCTTTCACCAAGACCGGTTCGCTCCACGGACCTTTCGGATCTTTGGCTTTCACCATAAAAGCTCCCTGATCGGGATCTCCCCAAAAGATGTAAAACTCACCGTTGTGATGACGAATAGCCGGAGCCCAGACACGATTGCCGTGTTCCGGTCGTTCCGGAGTTTCGATAGGGGGGAGGGCATTGGGAACTGCGGCACCGATGATTGTCCAGTTGACTAAATCTTTGGAATGAAGGATTTGCAATCCTGGCAAGCAGTTGAAACTGGATGAAGTCATATAGAAATCATCTCCTACGCGACAAGCGTCCGGATCGGAGTAGTCGGCATAAAGCACCGGATTTTTGTATTTACCGTTTCCGAGGTCGGAAACCCATACTTCAGATACATAGTTCTTCTGTGCTACTGCGGTAAAAACCGTTAATAAGCAAAAGGCTAAAGTCTGTGTCAATCGTTTCATGTTATAGATAGATTATTTATAGATATGATTCGTTGGTTTTATCTGATGGCAAAGGTAAATAAAAAGACTCTGCACAAGGAGGAATATTTGTGCAGAGTCATAGAAAAATTGGTAGAAACCTCGTAATTTTTGTTTAGTTGTATTTGTTTCTACCCTATTTATTGGTGCGGTTATCTTTTATTTTCACTGTCACCGGATGAGCCAGCTCTTCTTTCCATTCGCGGAGATGAGCAAACCATGCTTCCGGTGTTTTATATCCGAATGTCTCTTTCATCGAAGTGAAAGTAGTGTGATACTGGAAATATTTATTTCCCGGAGCGGTAATGGTATAAAGGAAATTGGCTTTATCCTTTTCTTCCGATTTTACATAACGTTGAGGGATACAAGTGCCCAGCCCTACAGTTTCTTTGGCATATTTCACGGTGTCGTTGACAGGCCAGTCTGTTCCCCAACTTCCTACGAGCCCTTTATGATCGGAGAAAGATTTGGAAGTACCTACGATGTCTTGCACACCTGTACAGAAAACTTCTTTATTGAGCGGTTCGTCAAAGAATGTTTCGATATGAAGATCGCGATGTCCGGCATAAAGCGTGTAGCGTGTCATCATATCCAGTTCCTGATCCTGATATTTCCATCCGGTCACTTCAATTTCTGCAATCACCCGCACCGGTCCATAAGAGATGATACGTTCTGTGCGAGTGTCCACTGGAGTGATATGCGTTGCTTTTTGTCCGTCCCAACCTTTCAATGCGCCCGGTCCGCAGCTGTCGAACACACGAAGTACGTCATCTCCGAATCCTTTAGCTAATTGTTCATCCGTCGGGTAGAACTGCGATTCTTTGATCTCCAGTCCTTTGTTGAACTTGCCGTAAATATCCGGTGTCTGTTTCTCATTGAAATAAAGACGATAGCCCACCAGTTCCGATTCCAGAACCGGACCGTGCGGACGTACCATGCTGTATATATTGCTGGTGCCGGGAACGGTGATAGCCTGCACCCGTTGATGTTTGCCTTTCCGGTTGTCTACTATAAACATATCGGCATAAACCCTTTCCGGATAAGTCTTTGCACTTTTCTCCGAAGAGAGTGTAACCTGGAATGTTTTTCTACCGTGAGCAGGGAGGTCGGTCACAAAGGCCAGTTCGTCCATCTTGCGGTCTCTGTTCAAATCGTCCAGCTGCGAAGGTATTTCCTTTGTTCCTTCCATGACAACAGCGGATTTAACTTTGAAGCCGGCGTGCAACTCATGCAGGTTGATAACAACCGGAGCATCTGCTTTGGCCTGATTCCAGTTGTTTTGTACTTCAATTGTGATGGTTTTCTCCTGTTTCTGCGCCTGGGCAGACAGACTGAAAACTCCTAAAAGGAAAGTAAAAATAAAAAGATTCTTCTTCATGATTTTCTAAGGCTGAAATTATACGTCGTATTTCTCCTTGCAAAAGTAACAGAAAAAATAGCAGACTGTCTATCTTTTGAAAAGATTATAGTCTGCTATTTGAGCTTTTTACTCTATATAATGATATTGTGGTTTTCTTTTTGCAGTGAACTTTATTTGAGGCTTAAAATTTCTTCTTTCGCTCCCAATTCTTCATAAACCTTTCCGTCTACGGTCAGATTCTTAGCATTTTTGACGTTTAATATATTGTTACCTTTGGATGATTCTACATATACATTTTCCAAAGTAACTCCGTCAACCTGGCTGATAACAACTCCGTCCGTAGCTTCTGTCATCACGACATTCTTAACGGTAATATTGCTGATCGGCATTTCCGGCAAACCATTGAAGAACATGGCACGTCCCGAACCTCTACAAACAATATTAGAGATATGAATATTGCGGAAAGCGGGTGTTTCTTCTGTTACCGGAGGAATACTTGTCTTCATGCGGTTCAGCAAATCCTCTTCCGATTCTTCGCCGGCACCTTTTCCACCGTAGAACAGGTCGAACAACAACGGTTCGTTCGGAATATTAATCATGTTGATATTATTAATGTAGATGTTTTCTACCACACCGCCACGTCCGCGAGTGCTCTTGAAGCGCAAGCCTACGTCTGTGCCCATAAATGTGCAGTCTTCTACATAGATGTTCTTCACGCCACCCGACATTTCACTACCTACTACGAATCCACCGTGTCCGTGCAGTACCGTATTATTTTTAACGATAACGTTCTGGCAAGGTTCACCGCGACGGCGGCCGTCTTCATCTTTACCGGATTTGATACAGATAGCATCATCTCCCGCATCGAATACACTATTAATAATGAGCGCGTTCTTGCAAGATTCCAGGTCGATGGCGTCACCATTCTGGGAATACCACGGATTGATGACCATGATATTGTTAACCGTAAAATCTTCGCAGGACAAGGGGTGCAGACACCAGCTTGGTGAGTTTTTGAAAGTAACACCTTCCAACAGTACTTTCTTGCTTTTGACGATGCTTAACAACACCGGGCGCAACCACGGACGGATTTCAGCCCATTCTTCGTCTGTATTGATACCTTCGGGTACATTGAAATCTTTACAAGCCATTGCCCCTTTCAGTGAACCGGCCGTGGGGTACCATATCTCTTGTTTTTCATCAAGAACACCTCCCGAGTTTACCAGCTTTTTCCATTGTGAAGCAGTCAGTTTGCCTTTTTTTACCGGACGCCAGCAGTCGCCGTTTCCGTCAAATGTGCCGTATCCTGTGATAGCGATGTTCTCTGCATTGCGTGCGGAAATAGGCGATTGGCAACGACGGGTTTCCAATCCTTCAAAAGAAGTGGCAATGATAGGATATGCCTCAAAATCACCGGTGAAAAGCACCAATGCATTCTGTTCCGTATATAAATTCACGTTGCTCAACAGTTCGATAGGTCCTGTCAACCAGATGCCTTCTGGGATAACCACTTTACCCCCTCCGCGTTGATTCACCTCTTTAATAGCATCGTTGATTGCTTTGGTATTCAGAAACAGACCATCGCCTTTGGCTCCGAATTTCTCAATGTTTACCTCGTAAGCAGGAAAAACCGGTTGCTGTACTTTGGGCATTTCAAAAGGTAGATTCTGGTAGAGAGCGTCACTGATGGAGCTTTCTTTTACGGCAGTCTCGCTTTGTTTACATCCTGATGAGATAAACGGTAAACAGGATATGGCCATCCAGAAGAGTCTTTTTGTCAATGTGTTCATTTAGTAACTTATTTCTATAGGGTTATACATCTATTGTTTTTCTTGGTAGTTGGGTGATGATTAATGAGGGCGATTTCATAATTCTTATGTCCTTCCGCAGGCGATCTGTCGCAGGCAGCCTGCAGGAGAGGAATAAGACAAATTCATGTTAACCTAATTCTAACCTTAAATAAATATTATGAAAAAACCTCTTAATTATCGATTGCAAAGATAGGTGGCAAACCCCAAGAGGATGTGGACTAATTGATAGAATACGTGTATTTTTTGTCATTTCTGTCTATTATTTGCACACTTCTCGTGTTTTTATGCAGAAAGTTCCTATCTTTATTACCCTACTTGAATATCAGGATGTTAGAAAGTTGGTTATTAAATATCGTGCTAAATTTCTCATTCAAACCACTACAAAGATATATTTTTTACCCCTATTCATCGATAATTTTAGGAAAGAATTTACTAGGATTATATTAATTAGCTAAATTTGTAAATTACTAAACTGGAGAAAAACAAAAGCCAGCTATCATCTCGATAACTGGCTTTTGATTTTCAATCACTTATTTGCTTTGTATATCTTTATAATACTCGGCAAAGTTCTCTGCATAGTTCTTAGCTTCTGGACTTCCTTTAGGTTTAGGATAATTTGTATGCCAGACATCTTTATTCATTGCTTCGATTATGGCAACCATTTGTTCTATGGTCGGATTCTTGTCCTTGAAGAATTGTTTTAGTCCTTTTGCCAACCTGCCATTGTTGAATGTCTTTTCACTCATCTTACTGGCTTTAAATGCCTGCAAAAGTTCATCGCCCATTGATTGAGTTTCCTTATTCAATTTCAGATTCTTAGGAAGTTTGTCAATGCCCACCTTCAAATCTTTTACTACATTAGCTTTCAACTCTGGTTGTCCCATTGTATAAAGTCCATAAACAAACTCTGGCTTCAAGTCGTAATCACCTATTATCCTTTCAATGTAGTCAATCTGTGCATTACCAGTACTTAGCCCAGACCCATTAAAATCTTTGTAATTCCAAGGTTTGCCATTGTTGATTGATGCTGTAAAGAGTGGCAGACTCATCTCTTCTGGGAGTTTAACAATTTCCACCATAGATGATTCGTCAAAAGTAAACTTGCCCTCTGATTCCAAAATCCCCATAGCAATTAACCGGTGCTGTCCATCGACAGGAGATTTTGCTTTTTTCCTTTCTTCCTCATTTGTAACTTCTTCCGTATCTACCATAAAGTTAGTTATAGATAAAGGCTTATCATTGCGTTTGGGTATTACAGAAACTTTATACAGTTTCTCACCTTTGAGGTCATCACCCTCAACCATCTTGATTTTACCCATTGAAGGTTGAAATCCATACTTATTAAGCATAGAATAGCATTTGACAACATTTTCAGTAACAATATCTCTGTTACTTTCATAGAAATAATATTCGAACATTTTTGTCTTGCAGTTTTTAGGCTGGTGCGCTCCAGTTTTAAATTATACTGCAAAGGTGAGGATTTTAGAAAGAACTAAAAGGGAGGGAAATTAGTCCTATTTCTCCTCCCCCTTAAAACAGAAGCCACATTATAATGCGATTAAAGATAGAAGTTGTTTACAGTTCTAATTTCCTTATTTTTGTATTGTTTGATAAGTTTCTTCAAAGTATCATCATCTCCTAAATATCCATCAGTTTTGGATAATTTGGTAAAGTAAATTAGATTAGATATAAGTAACAGTTTACTGAAATTCATCCCACTACCTTTTGGGGCTCTTTGATTGTTAAATTCAGAATTAGTTTCAAAAAAATAAAGTATCATCTTCGCAAATAGATAAATACGTGCTGTATATAATTCTTTTGTTTTATATAGTGATACAATTTCTCTACTCATTCTACTATCTTGCTCAATACTTTCAAGACCATCTTCCAATAGGCAGGCTATATAGAAAATTGTATTGGGATTGGTTATGACTAAAGGATGCTTTCCTCCTTTTAAAGTCAAAGTTAGAGATTTATTAAAAAAAATACCTGATATTTTATTAACACCTTTATCTTCTTTACAAGTATTGGCAACTATATTAATAAATTTTTCTAATTCTTCTTTGGGAGAATCATACAATTTCATCCCTTCTAAACAGCTTCCATTACTATAATCAAAAACAAATAAGACTAAATACCAGAATTTATTAATGTCAATGCCTATCCCCTGCAATGCTTTTTGTATGCTATCCTCTTTCTTATAATCAGCATAGCTGAATTTATTCTCAATAAATTTTCGATTATATCTATTCTTGAAAATATCAAGAGCTTGTGTCTCTAAAATATATGTGCCTTCATATACATCTGGACAAAATTCCATAGCAACTTGCTTTACATATTCTAGTAAATCATCTTCTTCTTTTACATATTTGTCTAATGTAAACTTATCTATTGGCTTTATATCTTCCATATCTCTAATCTTAAATTATGCCTTAAAGATAGAAAGAATTAGATAAAAAAATAAGGCAGTCAATGAAATTTCACTTACCACCTTATCAATGACTTAGTTTCATCATATCTCACAGGTACAAAAAATAAAATTATAAATATCTGGTATGAATCAGTTACAAGAATTGCTTTGCTTGCTACCTCAAATCAAATCCTTTTGAAGATATACGCACATATATTCCAATAATCCAAAATATATATCTTGTATAAGAATAAGCATAGACTGGTTAAGAAGAGAAGTAAGTGAACTAAAAAGGCAACAAGTGAATATTACTTCTTTTTCCTCTGCCATTGCGTATTTAATTGGAGCATTAGGAGTAAAGAAGTCTGGTTCTTTATTCTCTGATTGATTATTATTCATATTAGTTTATTTACAGTTACGAGATATTAGTTTAATTCTTATCTTTGTAGTAGAATTTCATAAAAGTTGCTAGTTATGGGTGTTCTATTGGTTACAGGTATTTTGAAGGAGATAACATGTTTACAAGCTGTTGCTGATGATGAAGCGTGTAAATATGGTTACGAGTCGTGGATAGCCTACTGTTATAAAACCAATATATTTACAAGATTCATTACTATATGCCCTTGCTGTAAGAAGTCATTTACTAATGACAACCCTGCTGTTGGTGGGCATGTACTTGCTGAATATGGACGACTAGATACAGAAGGTAGTTATACCAAGTGTATTACTCCTATCTGTAAGAAGTGTAATGACCGTTTTAAGAACAATCAAGCTTGGAAAGTATTTAAAGTCCGTGGTTATCATTTATGTCGAGTACCTAATAAGCCACCTAAACGATAAACTTTAACATCAAAGAATATATCTTAATGATTAAATCTAATAGAACAAGAATACAGCTCGACTTCTTGTGAAGTTACTCATTAGTAAGTAGTTAAACAAATGGCGGTATGTTAATCAATCGTTAAATAATAGCTTGTCTAACATCTCCTTTAGTTGTTTGGGTAACTTCTTTCTAGGGTTACAGTTTACAGGATTGTCAACCTTTACTAGTTCATTCTTATCATTTAGTTCGTATCTAGTTACACGATACTGTTGCTTCTTGTTTCTTTTCATATTCATAATTTACCTCCATTCTTATATCCTAGTTTACCTAGCTCATTTATTAAGATTTAGGCATTACATAATCATCCGGTACATCATGCGGTTCACGTGGGTCTGGGGCCATCCATATCTTATCTACACTCCACATCTTCTTACAAGCTTCTTCTTCAGTCATCTCTCCTGCTTCAACCTTAGCATAAAGGTCGTTAAGCAATTCGTTATACTCACTATTACTCATTTCTATCATAATTCATTCCTCCTATTAATGTAGTTCCTATTAATGGATATACAAAATATTTACCTGTCAATGCGTTCCATACTCTCTTAGGATGTCTTGGAATATTAATAATTATTGCTATATTTGTGTTCAAATTTAAATGTAGTAATTATGTCAGAAAGAAGAATAATGGAAGGTGATAGGGTATATATTGACAATACTAATATCATTTATAAGGTAGCATCAGTTACATACATTGGAAGTGAACTCAAATACATAAATGTATATTATGTTGACCCTATCACTAAAGAAGAGAAGATTATCTCTGTCAATCCAAAGTTAGTTCGCCCCTTCTAAGTGCTTTATATGTCCTAAGCATATAAAGTCATCATCCGGAATTGTAATAAAGTCAGATAATGGACTCACAGTTCTGGCTAATATTGTATCATCCTTATTATCCATGTAAACTAGAAATCCAATAGTGGTTGCAACCTCTCCGTCTATTAGGTGGTTTATAAATACCATATCTCCGACTTTATAATTCTCGTCTATGGGTGTTCCAACTTCGTTTGTCATATCGCCCCAATCTTCTGTAATACATTCCAACTTAACTAATGGCTCTCCATTACTAATACTAGCTTTGACATTAGCTTCCATTCGTTTCCATATATCTTCTAGTTCCTGCCACTCTTCTTCTGGAAGGTCTTCCGGTCTTATTACTGGATATTTTACTTCATCATTCATTGTCATAATTGTTAATAGTAGCCGCAGTAGGAACTCCAACTGCTGTACCAAATCCATACTTGTTAAATCTTCTCATGAACTCATTCTTATCCTTAATTATATAATTAAATAGAAGTCTAAGATTTCTAAGTCCATTATTCTCACTAGTCCCTACATAAGGATTATTATTAATAAGCCTATCAATCTCATCAACACTCTTAAAGTTAGGAACTCCAGACTTACCTGCCCTTTGTTCAAACTCTATTAAGGGGTGCAGTTGAGAATTAAACTCTGTAGGAGAAGTTAAATATTTATATCTGTTTCTAACGCTTACTTCGTTGTAATCTGGATGTTCCTTCATTATCCGTTTAACAAACTCATCTTCTGATACTATATTGTCCTTCATCAAAGCTTGCAATCTTGGGCTTTCACTTCTCATAAATTTCAGATATTCTTCTTCAGTCATGATGCCTTTTGTCAATGCTGCATTGACCATTTCTATCCCATGTTTGGCTTCGTGACCTGGAACATGGGCGGGGTCTCTCTTTAGAATATCAAAGAATATGTCATCGTAACTACCAGATTGTAAGAAGGCTTCACTGGGTGAGGTTTGTGATTTTTTTATAACATCTCCAAATACATCTAATTCTCCCTTGGTACGAGGAGTAACCTTAAGTTCACCAGCCTTATACTTCTTAACAAACTCTGATATAGCCTCACCGTATTTAGTTCCAAGTTCAGCGTCAATATTAGCAACTCTCTTTTGAGTTTCTGGTTTTAGCAAATACTCAACAAAGTTTCTCATATTCATCTTTACATCGGAGTTACCTCTCATAGATGTAGCGGTTTCCATAAATCTTTGTCTTTCAAGTGGTCTGACAAATGCATCTGCCTGCCTTTTAAACTCCTTACCAACTGCGCGTTTAGCCATTTGCTTACCTGCATATCTACCTGCCATAGATGCACCTTTACTAAGTAAACTACCTAATCCTGTTGCTAGTGTAGCATAGTCTGTAAAGGTAAGGATTCCATTTAAATTATGCAAACCTTCTTCATACTTCTTTGCTTGCATATAATCATCATATCCTTTACTAGCTGCTTCATGTGCTTGTTGATGCTGCCAAGGACTTTTAGCATCAGAGGTTACTGTAGGCTGTTCGGATTGCCCATATATGTTTATCATGGACTGAATATGTTCAGCTGGAGTAGCCTTTCTAATTCTATTCGGAATATTGGGTCTGTAATCCTTAATAGCATCTCTTCTAGCTACACCATGTGGTGGATTCTGATACTTAACAATCATACCACCTTCCTTAAAATTAAATGCTTTAATCCTAGTAGCCACGTCAGTACCTTTACCTTCTTTATTCCAATGTCTATCAGAAGGATTACCTTGTCCTCTTAAGAACTTACGTACACCACCATTACCTGCTAACCAAGCCCCACCTAATAATCCCCAAGTAGAATATCCATTCTTATTAGCAAGTTCCAAATCCTCTTTACTGAATCCCTTCTCGAATGATTTGGCAAGTTTAATTGCAGCTTCTATTTGTAACTTAGGATTGTTTCTAAATGTCTCTATATCCGTACCTGCATACTGCCTAATATTGTTATACTTCTTATCATCCTGCATGAATTGGAAGTAACCGTAGGCAGGAGCACCAGCTCTGTTCTGAATTGCACTGTTAAATCCAGATTCCTGCTCTGCCATTTTAGTAAGGAATTGCCTATACTTCTTAGCTTCTGGATTACTAGCTTCTACTTCATCATAAGCCTTATTAAAGGCAGCTAATCCTTTATATGATTTAGGAGTATATGTAACTTTACTAGCTACTGGCTTATTAATTACTGGCTCTGCTGTAGGATTATTAGCTTCTATAGTATCAGGTTTACTATCTTCTCTAGTAGGAACTACTAATGCAGTAGGTTTATCATAGGTAGTATTATAATTATACTCACTAAATGGATTAATAGGATTAGTAATATCAGTGTAATCTATTGTAGGATTACTTACTGGATTATAATTTACGAACTTCATTCCTTGTTGAGCTTTCTTGATTCGCTTCTTATATGTAGGTCTACTGGACTTTACAAACTTCTTGCGCATGTCTCGTTTGCCATTTATAAATATTCAACCTTTCCGGCATAGAGGTATTATATATAGATATATGACTAAGAAAGGTTGAATATTATATTAACAGCATGAGTAGATTCAATAAGGAAATAGTAATCCAACTATCTTCTTAAATACATCACCTGCCATTAGTTCACCACTTGCAGGTAATCCAGTCTTATTAATAGATACAATAATACTATACTTGGGATTATCAGTAGGGAAGTAAGCACAGAACTCTACCGCATACATATCCTTAGTACTATCCTCATTAGTAGATAATGAACTAGTTCCCTGCATACCTGCAACTAGTACCTTATCAGACTTGGCAGGTTGACCTAATCCGTCAGTAACATTAAATACTAGAGCTTTCTTCAAACTATCAATACTAGCCCTACTTGCTATTTGTGGATTAATAACTACTACACTATCCTTAAATAGTTGAGGCTGTATCATCTTCCCATTATTAGCAATAGCATTATAAAAGGTTAGTATTTGGATAGGTGATATTTGTTGATTATATCCAATACTTGACCATGCAAAATCACTCTTAGCCCAATTGTTATCTTTAGGAGTTACAAAGTGTGCAGGCTTTAGATTGGCTATTCCTGTGATACTATCTGGCTTACCATAGCTCATATTAGCTAATAAATCAAAGTACGATTGGGGATTATTAGCAAATGCTTTCTCCATTGTCTTATAAATGGCAATATTGGAACTAGTTGCCAATCCTTCTTGTACTGTAAGCTCACCATATCCACCTCTATGCCAATTATGGTCTTTAAGCTCTCTGCCATGAATTTGGTAGATACCATTTCCAGTATCAACCTTATCACTCAACTTCACCTTACCAGTTTCTAAAGCTACCAATAGCGATATTGGGTGCATCAGACCAGTAGACTGCCATACAGAGAAGTTCTCACATGATTGGTAGTTCGTACTGTCTTTCTTAGTAAGTCCAACCAGAGCTTTTATTTGCCCTGATTGAACTTCCATTACTATAGCCTGCCCAGATAAAGCATCGAGTTCAGATAGTTTATTCTCCAGTAGAGAAGTTACATTTACTTGTAATATACTATCTATTGTGGAGATATTCTCTGTAACTTGTTGCCTAGATTGGCAGGAAACTAATAAGAACAATATTATTAACGCTATAAATTCGTTCTTCATTACCTTAGAGTAGTTTCTGTATTAGTTGTTCCATTCTTTACATACAGAGCAATTAGGGTCATGAATATTCTTTCCGTCTTTTAGTATAAATTGATGTTCATAGTACCCTTCTTTCTCTAGTTGTTTACACTTCTTACAGGTAGGATGATGCATTCCTTCTCCGCTTTGTGGTGTCCCATCTCTATTGTAAAACATTATATATTCATGTCCATCCGGTTTCGTAACTTTCTTACTACCTGCCAGTTTCTCATCATTTGGATAGAATACACCGTCCCTATAAGTACCACCCTTCCCTTTACAACTGAATAATGTAATTAGTGCAAATATTACACAGATGTACAATATGTTTACATTTGGTCTCTTCATTGTAAATTCCTCCTTAGCTGATTAATATATAGTTAACCCCTTTGGGATATTAAATAATAATTGTCAATAAATAACTGCGATATTTATGATTAGAATATAATTGTCACAGGCTTATTATTGATTTTAGTATTGCCGTAATATTTCTTCTTAGGATAGTCCTTTAACAGATAATTCTTTGTTTCCTTAGGAATATTGGGATTAGCTATATCGTCTTCAATCTTACGCATAGGTACATATATACTCATCCATTTGTCTTTATTGAGTATAGCATAATCATCATACAGAGCTATGGCGGTAATTTTACCATTATCTTGTACTTTAATCTTAATAATTACACTGGTATTACTAAAACCTCTAGCTTCTCCATTTACATTTCTAATCTCATCTGCATATATGATACTTGAAATTAGAATCATCACATACAATAAAATTACTTTCTTCATATCATTAATAGATGCCCTTTTGTTCCTTAACAGGCTTTTAGTTATTAATTATAGTGTGAGGAACACAACATAGAGTTGCACACTTCTTTGATAAAGAACTGTTGAGTAGTAAAATAGACTGTCTGTTTCTTATATACCTGTATTTATGCCAACCTGTTCCCTATAGTTGACTACTACATACAAGAAGCTCTAAGTTTGCAGTCGCAAGATAAGAGAGTGGAAAATTTATCTTAATAATACCAAGCGTGGCAGATAAATTTGTTCCGAGAACTTATTGAAGCAATGTCAGTCTTAATATCTTTGTTGTATGAAGAAGAAGACTGACAGGCAGGGAGAGGAATCCAGAAAAAAGCAAGTCCTTTGAGAC
>CDYU01006206.1_pt1 | contig 21876 bp, 21 predicted proteins | sample 480701 | NCBI WGS metagenome assembly CDYU01 (sample SAMEA3182105, study PRJEB8094) | gut metagenome | biome: human; feature: gut; material: Stool; isolation source: human stools | place: Canada | collected 2013-02-26 | reverse complement strand
TTGAAGAACTGACCCCCACTCTCTTGCGGGAAATGATCGAGAAAATTGTGGTGCATGAGTGCAGCTATGATGAGAACGGCACCCGCAGGCAGGACATTGAGATTTATTACAGCTTTGTCGGCAAGATTGACTTGCCCGAATAACCGCCCGACCTATCCGACACAATGGCCAAGTGTCGGATAGGAACGGCAAAATTTTTTGCACTTCTATTGCTTCTTTATCACACATAAGCAAATGCCCACGGTTTTAAAAAGCTTATTGCTGCTGTAAAGCTCAACAGCAGATGTGCGCTCAATTTTTATATAGTCAAATTTAACGCTTACCTTGCCGTAGCTGCTTGTGCTGTAAAACTTATTATTTGAGTCGTGCGAGAACATATAAAGCATAAGACAGGGACTCGCGGTGTTATTAAGCGTATCGGGCATTTTAATATCAAAGCTCTCGGTTATATACCCGTCGGTATTCGCTATTTCATCCTTAATCAGCCTTATGTCCTTTGTTAAATCATCGGTTATGCTGCCGTAGTTCGTCTGGCTCAGGGCTAGGCAAACGAGAATAATCCGAACCCGCCCAAAACGGCGTATTTTCGGCGTATTTTCATTTGTCGTCTTTATAAGGCGAAAGCCTTATCGCATCCTCCGCATAAAAATCCACACGAAAATTGCACTCGTTATGGGTCGCTGATTTTTTGAGTAGCGGATTTTTTGCAGAGCAAGGCACAAAACGCAGTTAATCCTAACGGATTAACGAGTATTTTAACGCGGCAATGCGAGAAATCCACGCTCAAAAAACGGGTTCGGATTATTCTCGTTTGCCTATGCCGAGCTTGCCATTTACAGTTTCAGGGCGGTTATAGCCCGAAACACTGTAGCGCACGGTCACACGGTAGCTGCGCCCTGCGGTGAGCGCCTTCGGCATAAGCTGTGCGTTCAAAGCGCCCGGCCAGGTGAAATTATCCCGCTCAAACAGCAGGTATTTTCCGCCCGCCAGCGCGGCGTCCTCCCCTATGCTCCAAACGGCATCACTGTAAACCTTTCCGTCGGTTTTCGGGTCGTAGCTGCCGAAATCAACCATATAGCTTTCATTTTCAAAGTTAGAGCTGCTGTAATATAAATCAGCGGTAACATCATTTGTAAATTTAAGGCTCGCAGGATTTATTTCACCCGAGAACTCTCCCTTATCGGGGTCATAATCGGAATAATATGTATTACCCTCGGGCAATTTTACGGCCTCACCGGGAGCGCCGTAAATTCTGGATATTACCTCGCCGTCCTCATCAACGCGGTGCAGGCGCAGCTCGGAAACACGGTCAATTTTAATATAATCAAATGAAATATTGAATTGATCACCGTATTTTCCGTTGGCGTAATTTCCCGAAGCATCGTGTGAGAAAAGGTACAGCATAAGCTGCGGTCCGCCCTCTTGAGCGTATTTATCCGGCATTTTAACGCAGAAATCACTTTCAATCCAGCCGGCGGTATCGCTCAGCTCATCTATAAGCATAACGCTGTTAAGGTTAAGGTCGCCGCCCTCGGTAATATTGCCCCAGTTAGCATGGGTAGCCGCAAGACCGAGTCTGGCGTTCGCCCACGCTCTTGCATAGCCCTCAACGCGGTAGCGTATTCTGAACCGATAGTTCGAGCCGTTTTTAAGCTTACAGCTCGGAATAAGTCTTATTGCCAGTCTTCCGTTCCAATCGAAACTTGTACCGCTGAATTTCAGGTATTTGCCGCCCGCCGCCTCAGAGTCATCCTCAATGCTCCAGCCGCCGTTTGACCATGCCTTGCCATCGTTCGTCAGGTCAAAATCCTTGAAATCAACAGTATAGCTTTCTGTTTCAAAACCGGCTGCCCGCGCCGTAATGCCGCCGCGGGTTGCCGGAACAATAACAGAGCAAAGCAGAAACGCCGCAGTTATAAGACTGACTATTCTGTTTTTTCTGCTCTTCATACAGTACCTCCCTGTTTTATTTTGCGTCCTTTATCATCTGATTTGCGCGGTCAATGCAGGCATTGAGTGAGTTGCTGCCGGATTTGAGCGCCGCGGAAATCTGTGAAGCGGTGCAGGTTTTAAGTTCGGGGAAAATTTTATAAATTCCGCCGCTGGCACCCGTTACAATAGATATAACGGTATCGGTGCTGACAAGTGACTTGCGGTTCATATTCGCCTTTATCTGCTTATCAAGCTCGGCGCAATCGTCATTTTTGAAAATTTCATCCTTATCGTAAAAGTCAATGTTAAGGAAATAACGCAGGAAGTATGCGGCGCCGTCTGCATTCTTTGCGCCCTTGCATATGCCGTATGAGCGGCCGCCGCCGTTGCCGTAAACCTGTGCGGAGGAGGCGGTTTCCTTGGGCATTAGAACAAATTCTATATCGTCCTGGTCAAGCTGATTAAACCAACCCGTTTTGCGAAGGCCGTAGGTTCCGCAAAGCAGCATTCCGATTCGCTCGTCCTCAAAGAGGTAGCGGGTGCCGTCATCCGTAACATTGGCATAGCCCGCGTCGCGCGCCTCAATAAGCCTTTGCAGAGTCGAGTTGAACTTGGCGTCGTTGATATTGCTCTTAAAGCTCTGCGAGGCAGAGTCATACGAAATAATGCTGGAGGAGTACGCCGCAAGGAATGTGTTAAGCTCAATCCCCACACCGCCGTCCTTTGTAACCTTTTTAAGCTCCTTGGCGCACTTGAAGAAATTATCAAGCGTCCAGCGCCCCTCCTGGTAGTAAAGCGACGGTGTGCCTATACCGTTATCTTCAAAAATCCGTTTGTTGTAAACAACGCAGGCGCCGCCCATATCCCAGGCGCCGTTGCGAACGTTTACCAAATACGGCTTGCCGTTTACGGTATACATTTTTACAATATCCTGATCCCAGAAGGTATCCTTTGTGTTAAGGACAGTCTCGTTTAAAGGCTTGAGCAACGGCAAAACCTTGGGCCATTCGCCGTTGTTTACAATAACGTCAGGCGATTCGCCCGCCGCAACAAGACCGGTAAGCTTTGATATGTAATCGGTCTGAGCTATTGTGGTAAGCTTTACCTTTATTCCGGTTATATCTGTAAAATCAGCAATAACCTGTGCGGATTCGTTGCGGTTGTGGTCTATCCATGTTGCAAAGTGAACGGTTGTGCCGTCAAGCTTTGCGGGCGCGTTCTCGAAATAAGATATTTCCGCGCTGTTGGCTCCCGTTTTGTTTCCTCCCTTATTGGATTTCCCCTTACTTTGATTACCCTTGCTTGAGTTATTTTTTGTGCTCTCGGTCTTTCCGCCGGAGGATGCCTGAGAGCCGTTATCATCGTCTATTTCAATATAGGAGGTGACCCAGCTTTCGTTATTATTCTTACTGCTCTTGCACCCCGCCGCCGAAACCAAAAGCAAACCGGAAAGCAGCAATGCCGTAATCTTTTGCGAATTCTTCATATAAATTCCTCTCTTTCATATCATTAAACAGGGGTATACTACCCAAACTTCCTTAAAAATATTTTAACACAGGCATTTCTATTTGTATAGTTTAACAATTCGGTGACATTTGTAACATAATTTTTTGATATTTCTAAAAATTGCGCCGTGCAATTTGGCTTTATAAACCGTCTTTCCTGAAAATACCTGCAAAAAACTTTGCTTTTTAAGGCTCTTTATGCTAAAATATAAGGTATGAGGTGATTAAATGGCGCTTTATATATTGAATGACCCTAATATTCAAATGTATATTCCGTTAAAAACACAGTACGAGATATCCATGATAAAGGCTCTCAACCGAAAACGGATACCCACAAAAACGCTGCGTCAAACCACCGACACCGATTTTATGACAGAGGATCCGCAGGCTGTTCTGCTTATTCCGGAGCTGAACACATGCCTGACCGAGCTGATTTTATCCTGCAATAAAAACAATATACCGGTTATAGTGCTTCACTCCGCCAATACCCTTGTGCCGTTTCTTACCTTCAGCGGTATTTACGGTCATTCCTATACCGATGAACGCGCGATACTTCAGTACTGCATCAGTGCGGGGAAAAAGCGGCTGGCGCTTTTCGGCTTCAACAATGTCTCCCCCGACCGCGACCATGCCGACGCAATTTACAACATTTATCCGCAGTTCACACAAAACGATTTGTTTCAGCGCAGGGACGGCTTTGATCAATGCTTCTCCGAATTTTTCCCGAGGCGTTATGAATACGACGCCATTCTCTGCGCAAACGATTTTATAGCCGCCTGTCTGCTGAAAAAAATAAAGCTGCTCGATGACGATTATGCCAAGAGCCGCTTTATTATAGGAATATCAAACACATATATATCAAAGCTTTTCAAAACCACAATAACCTCGGTCACCTACAGCCGCGACGATGTCGTTCAGGCGGTTGCCGCAACTTACAAGCTTTTGCTGCATAACAAAAATCACCTGACAAGCATAAATTATCTGCTTCCTACAAAAATATTTCCCCGCGAAAGCACATAGCATGTACCGCTTCCCGAGAAAAACATTTCGTTGCCGACGGTAAAATCCCTGCGGGAGCCGCAGCTTAAATTTGTGAACACCTTTCCCCAATATGATGAAGGCTCGGATCTGACAAAGCTTATAGAGCTTGAAAATATGTTTGTATCCTTCGATAAGCTTGATTTTCAAATACTGCTTTACTTTATGAAGGGCGCAACTAATACGGAAATTGCAAACCGACTGTTTATAACCCCGCAGGCGCTTCAATATCACACCAGGCAGATGTTTGAACACACCAAAACTTCCGGAAAGCAAAAATTTATTTCCTTTATTTCGGAATATATATCCGCAGAAAATCTTGAAGGCTATATAAACAGCCCCGAATTTTTAACCTGAATTCCGCTGAAAATCAAGCTTTAGATTTCTCGGCAAACCGTATATAATGTCTACTGAATAATTGCATTAGCAAATGCAATTATATAAAATCGAGTTAAAATCTCGATTTTATTGGTCAAAACCTTTGTTTTGACCGTCAGTCTCCATTGATTGTCGCCTGATTTTAAAAAGAATCAAAATGTGATTCTTTTTAAAGTGCAAGGTTTTTTCGCAAAATTGCGCAAAACCCTTGTACCTGAACAATTCAAAAGTTTACACCAACATGCTTGGTTAAGGTACTTTTGAATTGTTCAGCAGGCATTATATAGAAAAAATCCCCCCCTGCCGCTATCTTAATTGATAACAGCAGGGGGGATTTTCAATTATTCCGCATTATTTAATCGGGTGAGTCCAGCCCTTTGTATCGGGCAGCCTGCCCCACTGAATACCTGTTAAGGTATCATAAAGGTGCTGCGTGACCTCGCCTATTTTGCCGCCGTTAATGGTGTACTTAACATCCTTATAGCACAGCTCGCCTATGGGCGACACTACCGCCGCGGTGCCGCAGCCCCAAGCCTCCTCAAGCTTGCCGTTTTTAAGCGCCTCGCCGAGCTCATCCACGCTCAAAAGCCGCTCGCTTACGGTGTAGCCCTCACTCTTTAAAACCTCTATGCAGGATTTGCGGGTAATACCCGGGAGTATTGAGCCTGTAAGCGCGGGGGTGACTATTTCGCCGTCAATTTTAAACATAACGTTCATAGCGCCCACTTCTTCAATATATTTGCGCTCAACGCCGTCAAGCCACAAAACCTGCGAATAGCCCTTTTCCTCGGCTTTTTCGCCCGCGCGGTTGCTTGCGGCATAGTTTCCGCCGCACTTAGCGTAGCCCGTGCCGCCGCGTACCGCGCGCACGTCCTTATCCTCAATCATAATTTTAACGGGGTTAATGCCCTCTTTGTAATAGCTGCCCACAGGGGAGAGGATAATAACAAAGGTTGCGTGATGAACCGCGTGAACGCCTAAGTTTTCATCATTGCCGAACATAAAGGGACGAATGTAAAGGGAAGTGCCCTCTGCCGAGGGTACCCAATCCTGCTCAAGGCTTATAAAGGTATCCAATATCTGCATAAAGTCGTCTTCGGGTATCTGCGGCAGGCAAAGGCGCTCGGCAGAGTTGTTCATACGCTTTATATTCTCGGTCGGGCGGAAAAGCTGCACCTTGCCGTCCTTGCGGCGGTAAGCCTTTAACCCCTCGAATATTTCGGAGCCGTAGTGCAGCACGGTAGAGGCTGGGTGCAGCGAAATATTGCCGAACGGCACAATTCTCGCGTCATGCCAGCCCTCCTCGCGTGAATAGTCCATCATAAACATATGGTCGGTGAAAATTCTGCCGAAGCCTAAGGTACTGCTGTCGGGCTTTTCCTTTAAAGCAGGGGCTTTTGTAATTTTAATTTCCATTTTTAACACCGTTCCTTTCAAAGCTCTGCGCCTGTTTTAAGCGCCTTTAGGTTTACGTCCAGCATATCGGCGTGCTTTGCGGAAATAACCTTTTTAAGCGCCGATAAAACGCTTTCCTCTTTAAACTCGCCCATAACCTTTAAAATATTGCCCATAAGTATCATATTTGCAAGGGTGGGTATGCCGTTTTCGTTTGCAAGGCGGGTTGCGGGCACATAATAAGCCGTAACGTCGGTGCGTTTTACCTTGCGCTCAACAAGCGTGGAGTCAACAAATATTGTGCCGCCCGCTGCCACGGCGCTTTCGTAGCGGTCAAGCGAGGGCAGGTTCATGGCTATTAAAACATCGGGCTTTGAAACTATGGGCGAGCCTACGGGGCTGTCGCTTATGATAACCGAGCAGCTTGCCGTGCCGCCGCGCATTTCGGGCCCGTAGGAGGGCAGCCAGCTTACCTGCTTTTCCTCAATAAGCCCCTTATACGCCGCAAATTTTCCCGCAAAAAGTATGCCCTGACCGCCGAAGCCGGCGAATAAATACTGCGTTGTGCTCATTTTGTTTCCTCCTTTGCGGCTGACCTGTCCTTATAAACGCCGAGGGGATAGTAGGGTATCATTTTTTCCTCTATCCATTTAAGGGCGTTCTGCGGGGTAAGCCCCCAGTTGGTCGGGCAGCTTGAAATAACCTCTACAAGCGAAAAGCCCTTGCCGTCAATCTGATTTTGGAAAGCCTTTTTAATAGCTTTTTTCGCGTTTTTAACATTTTTAACGTTGTTCACGGCAACGCGCTCCAAATATTCCGCACCGTCCAGCTGTGACAGCAGCTCGCACACCTTAACGGGGTAGCCGCACTGCGTTACGTCTCTGCCGTAGGGCGAAGTCTGGGTTACCTGACCGGGTAGGGAAGTAGGCGCCATTTGTCCGCCCGTCATACCGTATATCGCGTTGTTTATAAATATAACGGTTATGTTTTCGTTTCTCGCGGCGGAGTGCACCGTTTCAGCCATACCTATTGAGGCTAGGTCGCCGTCGCCCTGGTATGTAAATACTATATTGTCGGGCTCGGCGCGCTTAACGCCCGTTGCAACCGCGGGCGCTCTGCCGTGAGACGCCTCAATCATATCGCAGTTAAAATAATTATAAGCCAAAACAGAGCAGCCTACGGGCGCTATGCCTACGGTTTTGCCCTCTATACCTAATTCGTCAATAACCTCCGCTACAAGACGGTGTACTATACCGTGAGTGCAGCCGGGGCAATAATGGAACGGCACGTCTGTCAGCGCGTGGGGTTTATCAAATACTACCATTATTTTGCACCTCCGTTTTCTGCGGCTTTTTCTATAGCCTTCAGCACCATATCAGGCGACGGTATCATGCCGCCCGTGCGGTTGCAAAGGGTTACGGGCACCCTGCACTCCGTAGCAAGCTTTACGTCCTCAATCATCTGACCCATTGAAAGCTCAACCGAAATAAACTGCTTTGCAGTTTGCGCCGCCTTTTTAAACGGCTTTTCGGGGAACGGCCACAGGGTTATGGGGCGTATCATGCCCACCCTTATGCCCTTTTTGCGGGCTTCGGTTATTGCGTTTTTTGAAACGCGCGCCGCTATGCCGAACGCCGCTATTACAATTTCGGCGTCCTCGGTCATATATTCCTCATACATAGTCTCGTTTTCTTCTACCGTTTTATAGCGCTCGTAACGCTCAAAATTAAGCCTTTCAAGCTCCTCGGGCACAAGCGACAGCGAGTTTACTATGTTATGCTTTCTTGCCATTTTGGTGCCTGTGGTGGTCCACGGCTTTTCAGGACTTGGCTTAATATCGTAATTAAGCGATACCGGCTCCATCATCTGCCCCATTGTGCCGTCCGCCAAAATCATAGAGGTCATACGGTATTTATCGGCAAGCTCGAAGCCCTTAACGGTCAAATCCGCCATTTCCTGAACGGAAGAGGGGGCTAAAACTATCATGTGAAAATCGCCGTGCGCGCCGCCCTTTGTAGCCTGAAAATAATCCGACTGCGATGGCTGTATGCCGCCGAGTCCCGGTCCGCCGCGCTGAACGTTTACAACAAGCGCGGGTAAGTCCGCTCCTGCAAGGTAGGAAAGCCCCTCGCCCTTAAGCGATATACCGGGGCTTGAGGATGAGGTCATAACCCTGTGACCTGTGGAAGAAACGCCGTAAACCATATTTATTGCGGCAATTTCGCTTTCAGCCTGCAAAAACGTGCCGCCTATTTTCGGCATTCTTTTTGCCATATACGCAGCAATTTCGGTCTGCGGGGTTATTGGGTAGCCGAAATAGTGGCGGCAGCCCGCCGTTATTGCAGCCTCGGCAATTGCCTCGTTGCCTTTCATAAGAACCTTATCGGACATAATTTTCACTCACCTTTCTATTTTAATAATGCAATCGGGACACATGGTAGCGCAGAAGGCGCAGGCGATGCAATCAGCCTCGTTCGCCGCCTCTACGGGGTGGTGACCCTTTTTGTTGATCTTGTCGGTTGCAAGGCGTAGCACCTTTTTGGGACATACATCCACACAAAGCCCGCAGCCCTTGCAGTTGTCGGTTTTAAACGTAAGTTTTGCCATTTTATCATCTTCCCCTGTGAAAAAAATTTTTAAGCGTTTTCTAAAAGTCGGGCATAATTCTCGGTAAATTCGGCGGCGCTTCTGCCGTCGGTGCTTACCTCGTAATTCCAGGTGCCGCTGTAGCCTACCTCTTTCAGCGCGTTCATAATGCCCTTCCAATCGTTTTTGCCGTCATACGGCATGCGGTGGCGCTCGTTTATAAAGTCATAATCCGAAACATGCAGAGCAATTATTCTGCTGCCCAGCGCCCTTACAAATTCAACATTATCGTCCTTTAACGAGTGGTTGGTATCAAAGCAGGCATAAAGCCCGTCTATCGCGGCGAGAATTGCGGTCATTTCCCTTATATCCCGCCCAAGGCAGGTGCGCGGCAGATTTTCAACCGCCAGCTTAATGCCATACTCATCGGTGATTTTTTTAAGCTCCGAAAGCCTTTCTATCACGCAGGCAAGGCGCTCGGGGCGTTCTTCCTCGCTGTATGGCTCGGCGCTCGGGTGTACAACGGCAATTTCTATGCCTACACTTGCCGCCGCCTTAACTATCCCCTGCTGTGTTTCAAGAAATCGGCTTACTACCGCCGCATTTCCCGAAGCCGGATCGATTTCCTCAAACGGTAAAAACGGCAGATGAACAGACCTGATTTTAATACCGTTATTCGCCGCCGGATCATAAACCGCCTGCGGGTCGCGAAGAAAATCCTCAAAATCCGCAATTTCCGAGCCGGTAAATTCAATGTGACGCACACCGGCAAGGGCAAATTCCGCCAGTCTTTCGGCGTTCAGCTCCTTTCTGTTCAGCGATACCGAAACGGGCCATAATTTTTCCATTTTTACGCACTCCCTTCAGTTGATTTTAGGCTGCAATTTTATTGGATATAAACCGTTTATTTTACCCTTTAAAGCGTCATAAACGGTGTTATGTACCGTGGTGCATACTATCGGCAATCCCGACAGCCTTGATACCTCATCCGTATACGGCAAAGACGATAAAACATCCTCGGGCGTTGTTTCTTCCCCTAAATTTGAGTTATTCACAAGCCCCGTAAATTTAATGCCGCCCGCATACTCTATTTCACGCATAACCTCTATTGTTTCCGCCGCCTTGCGCGTTAAAGGGCGAAAGCAGTTTATAACCATAAGCATATCGTAGTCGTTTTCTTTAATTATTGCGGGGGCTAACCGCCCGAGAGCCAACGCGCCGCGGTCGTCGCCGCCTATATCGAGAATAAACCTTTTGTCCTTGCAGTCGGTTATCATATACATTTGCTGCGGCATTGCGGGAATATCGATATTCGTTCCCGCATATTCCGAGCAGATAAGCTCTATGCCCGCGCTTTCAAGCTCCTTTGCGCTGTCCTTTGTTCTGAAATATGGGTTTACAATATCAAGATCGGCTATTGCGGCGTTATTATACTGCTTTTTAAGGTCAAACGCAAAGTTTACCGCAACATTTGTTTTGCCGCTGCCGTAGTGCCCGCAAAGCAGGGTCAGTCTTTTAAAATTCATATAATCCAATCACCTCGGAGATTACGATATTCCTAAGCCTCCCTCTGACGAGGGAGGTGGATTTGCCGTAGGCAAAGACGGAAGGAGAGAAAAGGTATAAATACATAGAAACTTCAATTTTTCTCTCCCTCAGTCAGCCATTCGGATGACAGCTCCCTCGTCAGAGGGAGCCTATGCGGAATTACAGCTTGTTCCGCTGAATTTTGCCGCTTGTGGTTTTCGGCAGGCTATCCTTAAATACAACAATTCGCGGATATTTATATGGCGCGGTGTGCGCCTTAACATAGGTTTGAATTTCTTTTTTAAGCTCCTCCGAGCCTTCAGTGCCCTTAACCAGCACTATGCTTGCCTTTACCACCTGACCGCGAACGGGATCGGGGGCGGCTGAAACGCCGCATTCAAGCACATAGGGCAGCTCCATTATAACGCTTTCAATCTCAAACGGCCCTATGCGGTAGCCTGATGACTTAATAACGTCGTCAATTCTTCCCACATACCAGTAAAAGCCGTCCTCATCACGCCACGCTGTATCGCCCGTGTGGTAATAGCCGTCATGCCAGGTTTCGTCGGTCTTTTTCTTATCGCCGTAGTAGCAGGTTGCAAGACCGCAGGGCAAACCGTTTTTAATGTTAATCACTATTTCGCCCGTCTCGCCTGCGGGAACGGATTTACCGTCCGCGTCAATAATATCAACGTCATATATCGGCGCGGGCTTGCCCATTGAGCCTATTTTGTGCGGCTCGCCCGTCATATTGCCTATAATCATGGTGCTTTCGCTCTGCCCGAAGCCCTCTAATATCTGCAGTCCCGTAGCCTTTTCAAACTGGCGGTAAACCTCGGGGTTTAAAGCCTCGCCCGCCGTGGTCATATGCTTAACGGATGAAAAATCATACTGCGAAATATCCTGCTTTATCATCATTCTGAGCATTGTGGGCGGCGCGCAGAAGGTGGTAATGTGATATTTTGCAAACATAGGCAGTATGTCTGCCGCGTCAAAGCGGTCGAAATCGTAAACAAAGGTCGTCGCTTCACACAGCCACTGCCCGTAAAGCTTGCCCCACATGGCTTTTGCCCAGCCCGTATCGGAAATGGTGAAGTGCAGACCGTCCGGGTCAACGTTGTGCCAGTATTTCGCGGTGTGGAAGTGCCCGAGCGCGTATTTATAGCTGTGCGCCGCAATTTTCGGGTAGCCGCTTGTGCCGGAGGTGAAGAACATAAGCATAAGGTCGTCGCCGCAGGGTGCGTCCGCCGTTCTTTCATAGTGGGTGCTGTAAAGCCTGTATTCCTCGTCAAAGCTGCGCCAGCCCTCTCGCTCGCCGTTTACAATCATCTTTATAAGCGGCTTACCGTAATCCTTTTCGGCAATATCGGCCTGGTGGGCGGTGTCGCCGTCCGCCGTGCAGATGATCGCCTTAACGCCCGCCGCCTTGAAACGGTAGCTGAAATCGTGCTCCTGCAGCTGATTGGTGGCGGGAATAGCAACAGCTCCCAGCTTATTAAGCCCTAACATTGCAAACCAAAACTGATAGTGGCGCTTTAGCACCAGCATTACGCGGTCGCCCTTTTTAATGCCTAATGATTTAAAGTAGTTAGCGCACTGGTTAGAGGCTTTCTTTAAATCCTTAAAGGTAAAGCGGCGCTCGGTCTTATCCCGCGAGATATGCAGCATTGCAAGCTTTTCAGGGTCTTTATCCGCCAGTGCATCAACAAGGTCAAAGGCGAAATTAAAGCGCTCGGTGTTTTTAAACTTAATTGAAAGCGGCGTGCCGTTTTCGTTCTCGGTAATATCAATAAACTGCCTGTAAATTCTGTCCTTATTATCGTCGCGCGATATGGGGGTTATTTCTTCATTAGGCTTTGTTCCCGTAAGTTCCGGTATCGGCTCGCCCGTCGGGTTTAAAACGATTGCGTAGAATATGCAGTCTTTGCCGTCCACCGCAATCATTCCGTGGGGGGTTGAGCTGTCGTAATAAATGCTGTCGCCGGGGCCTAAAACTTCTTTATGCTCGCCCACCTGAACCTTTAGCTTGCCCTCAATTATAAGGTCGCACTCCTGCCCTGTATGGGTGGTAAGCTCAATATCGCGGTGCTGCGCCTCCTCGCTGAACACGCTTTTAACATAAAGCGGCTCGGCTATGCGGTTTTTGAAAGACGCGGCAAGGTTATAGTAGGTCATACCGTGCGCCTTTTCAATGCGCTGCCCCTCGCCGCGGCGGGTCACGGTGTAGGATTTAAGGTTAGGGCTTTGCCCCTCAATAATATCGGTAACATCAACGCCGAAAGCCAGTGCGCAGCGGTAAATAAAAGCAAAGTTTAAATCGCTCCTGCCGTTTTCGCAGGCAAGGTATTCTTCTTCGCTTACGGCGGTCTTTTTAGCCATATCGGCGGCGGTAAGCCCCTCAATTTCGCGCAGCTCCCTTATTCTGCCCGCAATTTCGCCTAATTTGAAATCAAGCCCTGTCATTTGTTCCATTTTCTTACTCCCTTTCGAGGGACGGAAAAAGCGCCCGCCCCAAAGCTGTTACTTTGAGACGAGCGCCGAATTTAAAAACTTTTCGGTTACCCGCGGTACCACTCAAATTGCGGCATTAAAACCGCCCCTCTTGGAATCAAGCAATTCCTATGCATTTACGCAGCAATCACGGAGAGGGTCTACTCGCAAACACGCTTTCTTCCTCCCGGCTCAGAAGCTACAAACGCAAACCCCTATTCAGCAGCTTTCACCAACCGCTGCCTCTCTTAAAAACAGATAGTCTGCGCCCTCTTCGTCGGCGCCTTTTTAATTTGATACTGGTATTTTATCACAGTTTTGGAAATTTGTCAATATTTTAATTCGGAATTCGGAATTAAAGCTTATTCCTCTGAATCTTACCGCTTATGGTCTTGGGCAGCTCGTCCTTAAATACCACTATACGCGGGTATTTATAGGGCGCGGTGTGGTGCTTAACGTAATCCTGAATTTCCTTTTTAAGCTCCTCGGTCGGTTCGGTGCCCTTTACAAGCACTATGCTTGCCTTTACCACCTGCCCGCGAACCTCGTCGGGCGCGGCGGAAACGCCACATTCAAGCACATAGGGCAGCTCCATTATTACGCTTTCTATCTCGAACGGCCCTATGCGGTAGCCCGAAGACTTGATAACGTCGTCCACTCTGCCCACATACCAGTAAAAGCCGTCCTCGTCACGCCACGCGGTATCGCCCGTGTGGTAATAGCCGTCATGCCATACCTCGTCGGTCTTTTCCTGATTTTTATAATATCCCGCAAACAGTCCGCAAGGTACCTTATCGGATGTTTTAACCACAATCTCGCCTGTTTCGCCGTCGGGTACGGGGTTGCCGTCGGGGTCTAATATATCCACGTCATATGCGGGCGTAGGCTTGCCCATTGAGCCTAACTTATGACTGTTGCCCATAAGGTTTGCTATCATTAAGGTAAGCTCTGTCTGCCCGAAGCCCTCCATTATCTGCAGCCCCGTAGCCTTTTCAAACTGACGGTAAACCTCGGGGTTAAGCGCCTCGCCCGCCGTGGTCATATGCTTTATTGAGGATAAATCGTACTGCGAGATATCCTGCTTTATCATCATTCTGAGCATCGTCGGCGGCGCGCAGAAGGTGGTTATATGGTACTTTGCAAACATAGGCAGTATATCCGCCGCGTCAAAGCGGTCGAAATCGTATGTAAACACCGCGCCCTCGCACAGCCACTGACCGTAAAGCTTGCCCCAAAGCGCCTTGCCCCAACCTGTTTCCGAAATGGTGAAGTGCAGCCCGTTTTCATCTACGCCGTGCCAGTATTTCGCCGTGACATAGTGACCGAGCGCATATTTATAGTTATGCGCCGCAATCTTCGGGTAACCCGTTGTGCCCGATGTGAAGAACATAAGCATTAAGTCGTTGCCGCAGGCGGTATCCTCGGTACGGTAGAAGTGCGCCGAGAAAAGCGGGAATTCCTCATCGAAATTATGCCAGCCCTCGCGCTCGCCGCCCACCAGTATTTTGGTTTTAAGGGTGGGGCTTGCAGGCTCTGCCAAATCGACCTGGTGCGCCACATCGCCGTCGGCGGTACATACTATCGCGCTTACCTCTGCCGCGTTAAAGCGGTAGTCAAAATCGTGCTCCTGCAACAGGTTTGTTGCGGGAATTGCAACCGCGCCTAATTTGTGCAGCGCCAGTATTGCATACCAGAACTGGTAGTGGCGTTTGAGCACCAGCATTACGCGGTCGCCCTTTTTAATGCCGAGCGATTTAAAGTAGTTTGCGCACTGATTAGAGGCGCGCTTCATATCGTTAAAGGTAAAGCGGCGCTCGACCTTGTGCTTATCAATATGCAGCATTGCGAGCTTTTCGGGGGCTTTCTTCGCTATTTCGTCCACAATATCAAAGGCGAAGTTGAATTTATCCTCGTTTTTGAACTCTATTTTTTGCAGCGCGCCGTTTTCGGCTTCTGTGCACTCCACAAATTTTGAGGAAACATATTCTTTATTGCCCGAATGCGCTGAAACTATGGTATCGCGTATAACGTTTTCCTTAACGTCCTCGCCCGGCAGCACCACCGCCACGAAGAGGCAGTCTCTGCCGTCTACCGCTATCATACCGTGGGGGGTTGAGGAATTGTAGTAAATGCTGTCGCCTTCGCTTAAATATTCCACATTTTCGCCTATCTGCACCTTTAGTCTGCCGCTCATAACAAAGTCAAATTCCTGACCGGAGTGCTTGGTTAAATGTATCGGCTTGTTTTGCAGCTCCTCGCTGTATTCATAGCGCACCCAATAAGGCTCGGCTATTTTTTTGCGGAAAAGCGGTGCCAAATTCTGAATTTCTATTCCGTCCTCTTTAGCGGTCTCCTGCCCCTGACCCTTGCGGGTAACGGTGTAGGAGGAAAGGTGGGCGCTCTGCCCTTCAAGTAAATCGGTTATTCCTATTCCGAAAGCCAAGGAACATTTATGAATAAAGGTAAACGGAAAATCAAGCTCGCCGTTTTCGTAAGCCCTGTAATCTTCTAAGCTCACTTCGGTTTTTTTCGCCATATCCGCCTCGGTAATGTCGCATATCTCCCGCATTTCGCGAATTCGCTTTGCTACCTCTTTTAATTTATCGGTCGATACTGTTGCCATTTTTTACTTCCTCCTTGATGAAATTAAAATAAAAAAACACCCGTCTCAAATTTCTTTGAGACGGGTGTTGAATTAACACTCGCGGTACCACTCAAATTGCGGTTATAAAACCGCCGCTCTTCGGAATCAAGCAATTCCTATGCCTTTACGCAGCAATCACGGGAAAACCTACTTAAATTTCAGCCCTCCGGCTCGGAAGCGATGGGTCAAACGAAATTTATCACTGCCGATTCACACCAACCATCGACTCTCTTAAAGCTTAAATTTCAGACCGTCTTCGTCACAGCTTTTCTTAAGTTTGAGGTCATTATAGCACCGCAATTTTAATTTGTCAAGACTTTTTTTAAACAAAAAGCGTGCAGCCCTGTTTTTTAAAGTACTCAATCTTTTCGTAAATACGTTTTTCGGGAACCTTAAGCTCTGCCGCTAAACAGCTTATGCACATAAATTCGCGGCTTCCGCGGTTTATAAATTTTTTGTGTGCGCCTATGTCGTTAAACGAAAGCTCTTTACCGCAATGAATACAGTATGTCATTACTTATTTACCACTTTGCAGCGGTATACTAAGCTGTCATACGGCTTAATGTTGTGTATAAACGTGCCGTTTGTAACCGTCACGGTTTCTTCCTCCCACACGCTTTGCATACACAGCGTTCTGCCTGTGCTTTCGGGCAGCCCCAGTTCGTCAATATTTATTCTGACCGCAGCCTCTTCACCGCTGAAATTAAAGACTCCGAGCGCTATATCGCCGTTTTCAAGAAAACGCGCATACGCTTTGATATTGTCGTTCCAGATCGGGTTCAGCTTGAATATCTGGCGGCAGGCTTCGTCCTGATTTATTTTTATAAGCTCTTTATTTGTGAGTATTTTGAGGGTTTCTTCGTTCATATTGCGTATATCGCAGCCTATCATAAGCGGCGAACCGAGCAATGCCCATATTGAAAAATGCGTCTTATACTGCGTGTCGTTAAGCCCCTCAAGACCTACATTGCCCTTGCCGTACATGCCTACTACCAGCATATCCATATCGTTAAAGCAGCCCTTGCCGCCGTAGGCAAATATGCTCTCCTGCTCTTCGGTAAGGCTTTTGATTGACGCCCACGAATCAACAATATCGCCGGTCGAGCGCCACATATCGGCACCCGTTTCGCGTATCCATTCGGCGGTATTGTCAGCCCCCCATGAGCAGGCGCTGAAAAGTATATCTCTGCCGCAGTTTTTGAGCGCTGTGCCCATGCGGCGGTACAAATACTTGCCGTGAATTATGTTGCTGTGGTAGCAGTAATCGTATTTAAGAAAATCCACGCCCCATGAGGCGAAGGTTTCGGCGTCGGTAAATTCATGCTCAAAGCTGCCGGGGTAGCCCGCGCAGGTAAGATTTCCGGCGCAGGAATACATACCGAATTTAAGCCCTTTTGAGTGCACGTAATCGGCAACGGCTTTCATTCCGTTCGGGAATTTTTCGGGGTCGGCAACAAGCCTGCCGTTTTCGTCGCGCTCCTTTAACGACCAGCAGTCATCAATAACAAGGTAAGTATAGCCCGCTGTCAAAAGCCCGCTTTCTACCATTTTGTCGGCAGTGTCCTTTATTAATTGCTCGTTTATATCCGCGCCGAAGGTGTTCCATGAATTCCAGCCCATGGGCGGTGTATTTTTAATCATTTTTCTTGACCTCCGTGAAAAAATATTGTAAATTAAGTATATGGTATAAAAGTATTATTTTCAATAATATTTTATTGCAAATATATGTATTTTTGTTTCACGGAGGAATTTTTTATGCCTGCAACGATCTGCTACGGGCGGCAGGACTGCCATGATTTACATTCATGGGGGCCCGGCATAAGGACCTGCTATGTATTGCATTATATAATAAGGGGTAAGGGAACGTTTATAAACGGCGGCAAAAGCTATGCTTTAGCGGCAGGGGAGAGCTTTGTGATACGCCCGTTTGATAATATTGCGTATTACCCCGATGAAAAAGAGCCATGGGAGTACACATGGATTGAGTTTAACGGTGAAAAATATGCTTCTTTGCTTAACCGTATAGACTTTGCAAGGGATAACTGCATAATCGGCGCGGTAGACAGAGAGAGGATCATGCCGCTTTTCGATATTATAAACCGAATAAGCCTTGGAACGCAAAAGAACACCGTGAACGGCATGGCTTCGGCAATACTGGGGGTTTACGCGGATATGTTTGAGAACTGCGCGAAATCGGGTGAAAACGATTGTTTTGACTCGGCGCGGTCTTTAATTGAAAACAATTTTCATAAACCCGATTTTGACCTTTCCGCGGTGTGCGGCGCGCTTGGCATAAGCCGCGCCACGCTGCACAGGTACTTTGTGCGGGTGTGCGCAACGCCGCCCGGCGCGTATATTATGAAATACAGGCTTGACCGCGCCAAGGAATTTTTGGAGCGCGGGTTTTCGGTTAAATCTACCGCGCTTTCCTGCGGTTTCTCCGATTCGCTGTATTTTTCAAAGGTCTTCAAGACGTCTGTCGGCATATCCCCCGGCAAATACAAAAAGAACGCGTCTACCGAATAACGCTCCGCGATTTTTACAATCTTTCAAAAATCGTCTTGATAAACAAGGCGATAGGTAGTATAATCTTGATATGTTAAGGGGGATTTTTTATGAATTACAACGCGAAAAACAGTCTTTTGCTCCAGCTGCTGAAGCTTTTCGGCGCGTATATAGTTTCGCAACTGCTTATAGTTTTTATATTCGCGGCTGCCGTATCGGGCGATGAAATACCCGAAAAATACGATCTGCCTATGGTTATTATTGCAATACTGCTGGCTTTTGCGGTTAATATGGTAATAGATTTCAACGCGATAGCAAGGCTTAAAAGCACCATTGCAAAATCAAAATCGGATATAGCGGCGGTAACCGAAACCGGCGCCGCCCTTATAGACAAGGCGGAGCGCGTTGCCGATAAATACAGAAAATCCGAAACCGATGTGTATTCGGAATTTGCCGAAGCCCGCAGCGGCAAGCGCATACGCAGCGGAAATGACTTCAAAGCGGTTATGGAGGCATACCCCGAGCTTAAATCAAACGAGCATACCCAAAAGCTTTTAAATCAGATTGAGCAGACGGAAAACGCAAAGCTCAAAGCCCGCATGACCTACAGCGAGGCGGCGGCGAAATATAACGCAAAAATACACTCATTCCCGATTGTTATGTTGCGCCGTGCGATGAAGTGGGAGGATGAAGTAATTACCGCAGGTATTCCGAAAGAAGACATTGTTTCGGATGAAGAGTTGGGTATTTAATAGGATAGCTTATTTTATTATCTGCCACGCGTTTATCAGTCTGTCAAGCGACCAAGCCGCGTTTGCGGGGCTGGTTGAGGGCAGGCAAACAGCCTTTTGCCCCACCGTTTTTTCTATATAACGAATATAGTATTTTTCCGCCGTTTTGCCGTTTACAAATATTCGGCTTACGGCGGTATTTTCAATTATACCCGCAATATTATTCGGTTTTACGTTTTTAATGCTCGTATCGGCAGAGCCTGTAATTTCGCACTCTGCAATAACATCCCACAGCGCAAGCCCGTTTACAAGCACCAGTTTTTTCTTTTGCTCCACCGTTTCGGGAACAGGCGCGGAAAACACGCCCGCAAGCACGCGCCAAAAACGGTTTTGCGGGTGCCCGTAGAAAAATTCCGCCTCGCGCGATTTAACCGACGGAAAGCTGCCTAAAATAAGCGTTTCGGATTTTTCGCCGTAAAGCGGGGGAATATTGTGCAGCACCATATTTTTCAACCCCTTTTAAGCGCCCTGCCGAGCGCGTAGGATAAAATAAAGCCCGCTATATCCACCGCTACAACCGTAGCCCCCACAGGCGTTCCCGCAAGCACGGAAATTATCATACCGAGGACGGTGCACACCGCGGCGAATACCGCAGAAAAAACCGAAACCGACAGAAAGCTTTTAAAAAGCCGCATTGCAGAAAGCGCGGGGAAAACTATAAGCGCCGATATAAGCAGCGAGCCCACAAGATTCATAGCCAGCACTATTACCACCGCGGTTATAACGGCTATAAGCATATTGTATGCCGAGGTATTCACCCCCGTAGCGCGGGAAAAGCTTTCATCAAACGTCACGGCGAAAAGCTTGTTGTAAAGCAGTATAAACAGGGTTATTACAACGAGTGACAGCACCGCGCAGAGTATAACCTCGCCCCTTGACAGGGTGAGAATTGAGGTTGAGCCGAAAAGTGTGCTGCACACATCCCCCGAAACATTGGCGGAGGGCGAGAAAATATTCATAAGCAAATACCCGAGTGCCAGCGCCCCTACGGAAAGCATTGCTATTGCGGCGTCGCCGCGTATTTTTGAGGAATTGCCGCCCTTTAAAAGCAATATTGCGCAAATAACGGTTATAGGCAGTATCACTACGGTTTGGTTTGTAAATTTAAGCACCGCCGCAATCGCCATTGCGCCGAATGCCACATGGGAAAGCCCATCCCCTATAAACGAAAAGCGTTTAAGCACAAGAGTCACGCCGAGCAGCGAAGAACAAACGGCAATTAAAACTCCCACAATAAGCGCGTACCGCACAAACGGATAGCTGAAATAAAGCTGCAAATTTTTTAATGCCTCAGCCATTTTTTCTCGCCTCCGTGTATTCGTCTGCCGTGCCGAAAAAGCCGCTTTTGCCTATTTCCAAAATGTGCGTTCCGAGCATTGCGGCGGGTATATCGTGGGTTATCATAATAACCGTCATACCGTCTCTGTTAAGTCTTGATATAAGTCTATACATATCCTCCGCCGCCTCGGGGTCAAGCCCCGCTGTGGGTTCATCAAGCAATAAAAGGCTTTCGGCGGCGCAAAGCGCGCGGCAAAGCAGTGCCCGCTGCTGCTGCCCGCCCGAAAGAGTGGCATAGCCGCGCTTTACAAGGCTTTCTATTCCCATTTTGCGCATATTAAGAAGCGCCTCTGCCCTTTGTGCCGCGCTGTAAAACGGGCGGTAACCGCATTTACCCGCAAAGCCCGACATAACAATTTCGCCAACTGTTGCGGGAAAATCGCGCTGAACCTCGGTCTGCTGCGGCAGATAGCCGATCTTTTTTAAGTCAAGCGCTGTTTCAAGACTGCCCGATACAGGCTTGTTAAGCCCCAAAAGAGTTTTTATAAGCGTGCTTTTACCCGAGCCGTTTTCACCTATAACGCAAAGATAATCGCCCTCGTTTACCGTGAAATTAATATTTTCCGCAACGGTTTTTCCGTCATACCCAAGCGCTAAATCACAAGCCCTTATAAGCGTCATTCATTCCACCCCGATTTCAAGCGTCTCAAGATTTTTTTGCATAACCGAAATATAGGTCATGCCGTTTTTTATATCCTTTTTATTTACGGACTGCATACTGTCAAGCGTTAAAATTTTCTTATTCCTTTTTGCCGTATTTCGGTTTACCGCCCTTGCAATATCGCCGTTTGAAGTTTCGGTTATAAAAATACAGTCGCCGTTTTCATCGGCTTTTTTTGCAAGAAATATCACCGTTTCAAAGCTCGCCTCGGTTTCGGCAGAACAGCCGGGAAAGGCGGCGTAATAATCCAGTCCGTAATCGTCGGTGAGATACCTGAACGGGAAACGGTCGGCAAAAATCAGGGCTTTTTGTTTTGCGTTTTTCAAAGCATCGGTATATTTTTCATCCAAGGTCTTAAGAGCTTTAGAATATTCCCCCGCATTTTTGCGGTAAACGGCTGCGTTTTCACCATCCGCCGCACACAAGGCCTCCGCGATTTTATCGGTCAGTATTCCGGCGTTTTTAAGGGAAAGCCAAATGTGCTCGTCGGTCTCATCCCCGTCGCTTCGCACCGCGGTGCCCTCTTCACGCTCGTTCACCGCTCTGTCACCCAAAAGCTCCGTGAGCTTAAGCACCCTTAAATTTTTATTTTCCGAACTTTTTATGACATCCGCCACCCACTTTTCGGATTCACCGCCGGTGTATATCAAAACATCGCAGCTGTGCAATCTGACAATATCCGCCGCAGTGGGCTGATAGCTGTGCATATCCGCTCCGTTCTCATTAAGCAGCGACACCTCTGCCGCCTCTCCCGCAATATTCCGCGCCCAATCGTAAAGCGGAAAAACCGTGCAAAGCACATGAAGCGAGCCGCTCCTTTTTTCGGGCAGCTCGCCGCAGCCGGCAGATAAAAAAATAACGGCGGCTGTGAGCGCCGCCGCCAAGGCATATTTAATGCGGCCTTTCATTCTGCAGTCAACTCCAATTTGCAACTCACTTGCAAATTAGTATAACTCCTTTCCTGCCGTTTGTCAAGCCCGAAGCGTTTAATAAAATAATGTCTACTGAATAATTGCATTAGCAAATGCAATTATATAAAATCGAGTTTAAATTTCGATTTTATGGGTCAAAACCTTTGTTTTGACC
>CDYU01019693.1_pt1 | contig 22206 bp, 18 predicted proteins | sample 480701 | NCBI WGS metagenome assembly CDYU01 (sample SAMEA3182105, study PRJEB8094) | gut metagenome | biome: human; feature: gut; material: Stool; isolation source: human stools | place: Canada | collected 2013-02-26 | reverse complement strand
TCTATTCGATTTTTTTATTAATATTGCGCGTTGGGCCTGGCATCTTTGCAATGGCAATACCGACAGCTGCAGCGATGAGAAGTACAGAAAGAACGTTCGCTGTTTGGAACGGCGTAATGAAATTATCGGGGACAATGCTTTCCACGTAATCCAAATAAGAGTGACTTCCTAATTTATTAGAGATATCAGGAGCCGTTCCGGTGACGGCCACGTTCGCCGGTGTAAAAAGCACGTATAAAGAGGCGGCCACGCAAGCGGCAAGAATCGTTGTTGAAAGCGTATAAAAAATCGTGTGTCTGAAAATCTTCGCCGATTCATTGTTCTGAGACAAAGTCGACAAAGAAGAAATAATGGACACGCAAATGATCGGAATACTTAAGAACTTGAACAATCTAATGAAAACGGTGCTAATGAACTGCACAACGATCATTAAATAATGGTTTTCCCAAATTCCGGCCAAAATGCCTAGAGCAATTGCCAAAAAGTAGGCAACAACCACGCCAACGAAGCCTTTCTGCATCCCGGCAGCTAAGATTTTTTTATCCACGATGAATCCTTATGTGTGTTTTTGTAACAGGATATACCAGACTTGAAACAAAAATTCCCGCTTCGGTTCTTTATTTCCGAAAGCGAGAACTCTGGTTATGGAGAAGGCTTCAGATTATTTCAACCAAGGGGTTTTTTCTTCGAGGATGATGGCGTCTCCGGCAGTAAATTCCTGCAGACTTCCGCTCTTTGTCTGAATGCAGATGAATTTGATGCCTTCGTCGTCAGAGGCATGAATAGCGCGATGTCCGTTGGGACGAATCACAAACCAGTCACCTGCTTTGATATCAACGACCTGGCCATCAATATAGAGCTGGCCCTTGCCGCCCAAAACACCGTAGACTTCTTCGTTCTGCTTATGAGCATGGACGAAAGGTACTGCGGCCTTAGCCGGAAGTTCATTAATAGAAATTTCGCATCCGGTCAGACCGAGCAAGTTGTGCAGTTCGACACGCGGAGCGTCTTTTACTTCAACCATCTTAAAATTTTCCATCTCAAACTCCTTGATTAAAATTTAGTTCGTAACCGAACTATTTAGTTAAAAATTAAAGCTTCCTCAAAAATTTGAAGTGAGCTTCCTCATTACTTTTTCGGCAATTTCTAATTCTTCCGGTTCTACTGCTGAAAGGATCCTCGCCGAAAGGTCTTCAGAAATTTTTCCGAAAACCGCCTCAAATGCGACACCCTTTTCAGTAAGTGACACCTTCACTCCTCTCGCGTCAACCGGGTCCGGTTTTTTGCAAACATAGCCGAGCTTAACGAGCCTATCCACAAGTTCCGAAACGGTGGACTTAGAACGGCGGGTGCGTCCGGCAATTTCCTTTGCACTCAGTTCCCCGGCCTCAAACAGCACATGAAAAATATCTCCATGGGCCATTTTCAATTCAGGGTACCCGTACTTTTTCAGTTCGTCCTGAATAAAGTCTCCGGCTTTCTCGTTTAAAAGCGAGGAAAGATAAACAATCTCAAAATTTTCCATGACGAAATTATAGTTCGGCGACGAACTAAATTCAAAAAGAAGAGCCAGAAAAGATCCCAAATCAGATTTTGTTTTTTGTCCAATTCGGAATGAAGACAAATTATTCCAAATAAACAATGAGAAAAATTAAGATTATAGAGGGGTTTGATGATATTGTTATATAGTGAGTGGCGGCTCCAGCAGGAATCGAACCTGCACTTCAGTCTTAGGAGGACCACGTTGTATCCATTCAACTATGGAGCCGACGCACGAAATTCTAATCGAAATTCGGTTTTCATGTCATCGGAAAAGAAAGACTCTCTTTGGAATTCTCAGCCTCATTCTGCCGTGAAAACGTCAGAGACCTTGAAAACTTTTCCGGTACCGGTAAAGTCATACCCTTCAAGCTGTTCCTTATGCTCAGACCAATCATAGCTTCGGAGGAATTGGAGGAAATTCTTTGTTTTTTCTGTCTCTAAAAACTTTGCATCGGCGGCGGCAAGGTAATAAACCTCTTTTGCCAGTGGAATAAAATCCAAGCCGTTTTCCTTCGCCACATTTGCCGTGCAGAGTCCTACGTCCACTTTCCCGGCGGCGATCTGAACCGCTGTAAAGAACTGAGTGTCCGAAATATCGTTATAACCTTCGATTTCTTCAGGTTTTACGGCCAACACATCTAACATTTGATCAAAAAGAATCCGAGTTCCCGTCCCTTCCCTTCGATTGATAAACTTTGCCTTACGGGAAGCAATATCTAATATTGAATAGATTTTCTTCGGATTATTCGGTGCAACGGCAAGCCCCTGCAGTCTGGTGGCGAAGAAAATGAGTCGGTTATTTTCCGTAAGCAAATGACCGAACATCCCAAAAGCTTTACTGTTGCTGCTTGATGACTTGGGAAAATTAAATCCTGCCAGTTCACATTTTCCTTCGCGTAATGCTTCCAGACCTTTCCGGCTGGTCGTGAAGTTCAATTCAATTTCACAGTCGGTTGTTCTTCTTAAAAGATTGAGAGCCGAATCCGCGCAGCCTTCAATCACAATCGGATCCCAAGCAGAGTTAAATGCTTTTCTGAAGGAGTACGAAATACCGGATTGAAGTTCAATAATTTGTTCTTTGTACTTCGCCTCAACTTCTTTATTAGTCCACAAAAGCTGCTCTGCCAGAGGAGAAAGCTCTGCATTCTTTCCGCGGGAACGACTCACTAAAGGCTGGCCGAGTTCCTCTTCCCACTTATTTAATTCATTCCAAATATGTCGGAAGGAATATCCAAGTTCTTCAGCTGCCGCCTTTATCGACCCTGTCCTCTGTATGGCATCTAGAAGACTGATGAGGTCATTTTTGAGTAGAAAAAAATCTTCTGATTTATTTTCAGTTATTTCAAAACTCAACCGAATATTAAATAACCTGGATTTCATATTTTATCTCGCCTTGTTATGCATATATTTTACTTCTGTAAGCTTTATTACTGAAAGGCATCTGCTCAAACATTGGGATAAACCACCCCAATTAAATACTAAAAACACATGATCATACTTAGTATTATTACTGTAAATTTATTTATTTAACATTTAATTATGAACTTTTATTTATAATTCTTTTTATCTTAGTTGTTTTTAGTTCATACCAAGGAGATCATTATGGAAACAAGAAGAATGTTTTTCTCTCGACGCAATATTCTCAAAGGTTCAGCCGCCTCTCTTGCCGCTGCTGCACTCGGTTCGTCCTCGGCGGCTTTTGCCCAGCAGTCTTCTGCTCCGACCATCCGTCCTTTAACAGGAAAGATGACTTATGAGGAAGTCAGGAATCGTGCGCGCGAAATGATGATTCCGCGCTGCTATGTCTGCCCGGAATGCAACGGACGCGGCCCCTGCATCGGTCAAGTACCTGGCTTTGGAGGCATGGGTGCCTCCCGCGGCTTCCAAGCTAACTACGATTCTTTAGCTGCCGTACAGCTGAACTCACGAGTTGTGCACGGCGTTCAAGTTCCGGATACATCCATCGATTTCTTCGGAACAAAAATCTCCATGCCGGTTATTGCTGCACCGACAGGCGGTACGACCTATAACATGGGCGGAAAATTGACTGAAGAAGAGTTTGTTAACGCCATATGCGGCGGCTGCAATAAAGCCGGTACCTTGGGTGCGGTCGCTGACGGCATCGGCGATCCGCTGCCGGTTTATGAAAAACGCCTTCAGACTCTGAAAGAACACGGATACAAGGCAATTGTCGGTTTGAAGCCTAGACTTCAAAAAGACATCATCGAAAGAATGCGTTTGGCAGAAGAAGCCGGAATCATTGCACTTACCATTGACTTAGACAGCGCCGGACGCGCAGCCAGAGCTACCAAAGGCCAGACCGTAGAACCGAAGACTTTTGAACAACTTAAAGAATTAGTCAAAGCCTCTAAGCTTCCTCTTCTCTTCAAAGGCATCATGACTCCGGACGAAGCAGAACTCTGCATTAATGCCGGGGCGGCCGGTATCGTCGTCTCTAATCACGGCGGCAGAACGCTTGCCGACACCCCGGGAACAGCTGCTGTACTCCCTCGCATCGTCGATAAGGTCAACGGACGCTGCTTCGTTATGGTTGACGGAACTTTGGCCCGCGGAACGGATGTTGAAAAATACGTCGCTATCGGTGCAGACTGCACACTAGCGGGTCGTCATTTTGTTCGCGCCGCTCATGGAGGTTTAGCTGACGGTGTCGCCTTGTTTGCAAATAAGATGAAGAATGAACTCGCAGTCGCTATGGTCTTAACAGGAGCCCAGACCGTTAAAGATATCAATCGCTCTATGGTTGTGATTCCTGACTACAAGGCTTGAACACTATGAAAGCACTCTATTTGTCTTTCATCAGCCTTTTGATCTTGTTTAGTTCGGTCGCCTTTTCGGCAACGATCGCTCAAAACCATCAAGTTAAAGGCCTTAACTGCGAAGCCTGTCATACGACCATGCCGATGGCCGATTACAACAAATGCATTGCGTGCCACGGAGGAAAAGAAAGGCTGGCTGCTTCGAACCCGCAGCACTCAGCATTAAAAACTGCCGACATCCCCTGCTCCGTATGCCATAAAGGACACACTGAGCGGTAATAAATAATCCTCGGTGCGCCCGAGGATTTTTTGCCCTGAACTCCCGAAATCTAGATTTTAAAATTTTCAAAAACTAACGATTCACTCTTGGAACGCAGTCCCACATTGGGTTCTGCGTTTTATTTTTACTCCTTTCATAGATTATAATAATGATATCTATAAAAGAGGCTTGCCATGGACCCGATCCGAAACATCATCAAAGTCAGAGTCAATAATCAGGACTATCTCTACCAATACGAAAACGCCTGGGATAAGGAAAAGCAGCGCTCTTACTCGAAACATCGAATAACCGTCGGAAAGCTGGTTGACGGAAAGGTTCAGCTGGGAAGAAAGTTCCTAACCAACAATCCGCAGTACAAAGACATTGAATTCAAATTTGAGGATCACAAGCTCATTGCCACTTCTGATTTGCCGACCGTCAACGACGCCGGTGTAAATGCCGTTCTATCCAAAACGTTCCCGCTAAATGCAGGAGCTTCCTACGTATTGAAGGAGATGGCTCAACAGGACGGTCTGCTCGGGGACTTGAAAGCTGTCTTTCCGCACCACTGGAAAGATCTTCTGGCCCTTGCAATGTTCTTCGTTATTTATCCGGAAAGGAACCTGGCCAATTACGACATCACTGCAGCCCACAGCCAGTTGGGAGGAAATCCTCTGGATTCTCAGGGAATCTCTGAGTTGCTGGAAAGCATTACCGCAGATCAGCGTCAGCAATATATGAAGCGTCGTCTTAACCACAGCTGCGGCGGAGAAAACAACAATTTCTGGGCCTTTGATACCACCTCGATCTCCTCTTACTCGGAAACTTTATCCAAGGTTGCTTACGGCCACAATAAAGAAGATCCGGAAATGCCCATGATAAAAATCGCTCTCCTGATCGATGAAACCAACGGTGAGCCGCTTTACTACAAGGTCCTAAACGGCTCAATTGCAGATGTGTCACTGCTTAGGAATCTATTTGTCGATTTAGTCCGGCTGAGAGATAAGCAGATCAACTTGGTTTTAGACAGAGGATTTTGTTCGGAACACAACTTCCTCATGATGTTCAGAAATCACGTTGGATTTCTTGCGGACCTGCGTTCTGACCTAGCCATTGCGGCTCAAACAGTGGATCAACTCATGCCGTCGCTTAGACTGGCTCTCCCCGAATACTACTCACCTACGATCGGATGTTACTGCGCGACTAAGCAAATAGATTGGTACAGCGCCACTCGGGCGCATGGAAAGGAACAATATCCTTTCTATATTCACGTCTATTACGACAAACAGAGAGAGGCGAGTGAAATCCTAAACATGACTGAGTTAGTGGAGAGCTTTAAAGCAAGGCTTGAAAAAGGTGAAGTTCCGAACGCACCTTACTTCCGAAAATTCTTCAAAAAGAAAAAGGACAAACAGAAAACAGACAAACCGGACAACGTCAAACCGAAAGATCTTTACGAGTTCGACGTACAATCTTGGGTAACTTTTACTCGGACCTGCGGATGCTTTGTACTTGGATCCGGCGAAGTAAAATCCGCCTCTGAAGCACTCAACATTTACCGCCAGAAAGATACGGTTGAGAAAGCTTTTAATAATTACAAAGACAAGTGCGGAGGACGCAGAATCAGATGCAGGGAATGCGCGCTCGAAGGAAAAGTCTTTGTTACTTACTTGTCACTGTGCCTGCGGCTCATGCTTGAAAGAAGACTGGAAAGAGCCGACAACGATCCGTTAAACACTCCGAGAGTTCTGGAAAGACTCAACAGTCTTGTGCTGTATCGGCATGAGACAGACGATAAACCCAAGCTCTATTGGCAGGAGATCCCCAAAGAGGACCGTCTGTTGATGGAACGCTTGAGAATAAAAATTCCCGCTCCGATATTTGTTATCTAGAAGCGGGAATTCAGGTTTTGTTTCATAAAGGGGCTGTGAATGCCCCTTCATCTCAATTAACTGAAGAACTGAGCAGCAAGAAGAATCGCACCGCTTCCGATGATAGACATAACGGAGGACACAGCGATGATCTTTGCTTTATCTTTCTGCTCTCTTTTTCCTTTTTCCATTTTTTAACCCTCCTAAAGAAGTCCGTGCAATATACCCATTAGTTCCATTGAACGCAAGCCACTTTTACACAAAATAACCTCTGTTCAAGATTAAAAATTTTCTTTAAAAAACCGAACGTTACAGAATCCCGCAAGAAAGCGAAAAATAGAAATAATTTCTCGTTTTCGTTCCGACATCCGGAACAGGCAGAAAAATGGATTTGTAACTCGACCCGCCTGCTTCACCACCCGACTTCCGGAACTCCTAACCTTCTGACTACCGGACCTTCTAAACAGAAGCTCTTTGTGCGATTTTTCCTGCCGCAACAACGGTTTTTAGGAAAAAAATTGTTAACGATCGAAATAAGGCGGAAAATCGTTAACTAATTGAATAATTTATATGTTTCGCAATATGCAAATATCAGATAATGAAGTTTTAATATTTTTTCATTTTTATTCAACAGGTTAGTCGACTTTCAGAATTTTTAAAAGTTTATTTCTCATTGAGTGAATAGAGATTGCACAATATGAAAACTTACTGAACCCACGGATTATTTTCAATAAAATGGCAGATACAGTCGAATTTTAGAGACTCTCAAGGATTACTAAGGAAAAGAATTTATGTCATATCTGGATAAAATCATGTGTCCCCGCAGCCTCGCTGTGATCGGCGCATCTAATAAAGAACACACTATCGGCTCCGATATCATGAAGCGGCTCGTTGAGTACGGCTTCACCGGCAAGATTTTCCCGATTAATCCTAAAGACTCCGAAATCCAAGGCATGACGGCCTACCCTTCCGTCTTAGAAGTTCCGGAAGAGATCGATATGGCGGTGATTGTCATCAACGCTAAATATGTGCTCTCTGCTGTGGATCAATGCCACCAGAAAGGAATTAAAGGAATCGTCGTCATCAGCGCAGGTTTCAAAGAAACCGGGGGCGCCGGCGCCGAGCTCGAAGCAAAGCTCGTCAATAAAGTCCGCGAATACGGCATGACCTGCGTCGGCCCGAACTGCCTCGGCGTTGTCAACACAGATCCTAAATTCAGACTCGATGCCTGCTTTGCCGAGTCCCTCCCCGTTCGCGGCGATATCGGTTTCGTCTCTCAGTCCGGTGCTTTGGGCGGCGGTATTCTGAACATCCTGCAGGATTTAAATTTAGGTTTCGCTCAGTTTATTTCCATCGGCAATCAGGCAGACGTCAACGCTGACTCGGCCATTGAGTACTGGGAAAACGTCGACGACGTCAAACAGATTCTTCTCTATATGGAATCTATCGCCGATCCGAAACGCTTCCGCGCGCTGGCTTCCCGCACGACCAAGAAAAAACCAATCATCGCCTTGAAAGCAGGCCGCAGCGCAGCAGGTGCTTCCGCCGCTTCGTCTCACACAGGCTCGTTGGCCGGCGCCGATAAAGCAGCCGATGCATTACTGAAGCAGTCCGGTGTGATCCGCGAGTTTTCTCTGCAGGACCTCTTTAATACAGCAAAAGTGTTCAGCCACTGCCCGATTCCCAATGGCAATCGGGTTGCAATCGTGACCAACTCCGGCGGTCCCGGTATTATGGCCACCGACGCAGTTTGCGAACACGGAATGGAAATAGCTCACCTCTCAGATCAGACTAAAGAAGCCCTACGCTCTTTCCTGCCGGCAGCGGCCTCCGTTAAAAATCCGGTGGACATGATCGCGTCTGCTCCGCTGGAACACTATAAGAAGACATTGGAAACGGTGCTCGCGGACGACGGCGTTGATATGGTCGTTGTCATTTACCTGCCTTTCCTCGGCCTTAAAGATATTGATGTTGCCAAAGCCGTCATGGAAATTCGCGCCGCCCATCCCGACAAACCGATCGTCGGCGTCTTCATGACAAAGAACGAATTCTTTGCGCACCTTTCCGAAACCGAGGTCAACGTTCCGTTCTTCATGTTTGCCGAACAAGCCGTAGAAGGCTTGGCTCGTTTAAATCAGCAGCGTCTCTGGCGCGAACGCACCGACACACCGGCGCCTCGCTACTCCGTTGACACCGAGACCGTCGAAGCCGTCTTCAAACAGGCGGCTGCCGACAATCGCGTGCAGCTGACGACCGGAGAGTCTCTGCAGGTCCTGGCTGCTTACGGAGTCCGAGTGTGCAGAGACGGCGAAGCCAAAGATGCCGATGAAGCCGTCGCTTTAGCCAACAAGATCGGCTATCCGGTTGTGATGAAGCTCAACTCTAAAAAGATCTCTCATAAAACAGACGTCGGCGGCGTCCGTGTCGGCATCAAAGATGCGGATCAGCTTCGCGCCGAGTTTACTGATCTCGTGAATAAACTCACCGAAAAAGGTCTCATGGACGGCTTTGAAGGCGTCATCATCCAGGAAATGGTTAAGAGCGACCGTGAAATGGTCTGCGGATGCGCCAAGGATCCTCAGTACGGTCAGATGATGATGTTCGGTTTAGGCGGCGTGTTTGTCGAAGTTATGAAAGACGTAACTTTCCGCCTCGCTCCCCTCACCGTCGAGGACGCCTCCGACATGATTCATTCCGTAAAAGCCTATAAACTTCTCGCCGGCGCCCGCGGGGCAGTTCCCGCACAGATAAATAAAGTCGAGGAGACATTACTTCGTTTGTCTCAGCTCGTTGAAGATTTTGCTTTCATCGACGAACTCGATATCAACCCGTTAATGATCAGCGGTAAGGACGGTGAACCGATCGCAGTCGACGGAAGAATCAAATTTAATGCGACAGAAGCGCTCGTTGCTTTGTCAATCGCCTAACAATTTATAAAAGGAAGATAACAAGTGTTCCAAATCAGATTACACGGCCGCGGCGGTCAGGGTGTTGTGACTTCAGCAGAAATGCTGTCGCTTGCAGCCTTTACCGAAGGCCACTACGCTCAAGCTTTTCCAAGTTTCGGCAGTGAACGTACCGGAGCACCGGTTGTCGCTTTCGCTCGCGTCAGCGACAAGCCGATTCGTCTTCGTGAACCGATCATGGAACCGGATGCCGTTCTTATTCAGGACCGCACACTGCTCGAAAGCGTAAATGTCTTTTCCGGCTTGACGGAAAATGCCTATGTCCTTCTGAATAGCTCTCAGTCGCCTGAAGAACTCGGTCTGGAAGATTTGGTCAACCGCTTACCTAAGGGACACGTCATTACGCTGCCCGCCACTAAATTCGCGCTCGCCCGCATCGGTCGTCCTCTTCCCGGCGCTGCTATGCTGGCAGGTTTTGCCGCGCTGACCGGCAAACTCAAACTCGAAAGCGTCCAGCAGGCTTTCCAAACTCGCTACAAAGGAAAAGTTGCCCAAGCCAACGCCGACGTTGCGGCAGACGCTTACTCCTTTGTTTTAGAAGCTAAGAATCGTTTATAAAGGATCGCCCCAATGCTCAAACAAATTGAAGGCTCTTTAGGCGTCGCTGAGGCTGTGGCACTTTGCCGCCCCGAAATCATCTGCGCCTACCCGATCTCTCCTCAGACCCATATCGTCGAAAACCTCGGCGCCATGGTCAAAAAAGGAACTCTTGAAGACTGCGAATTCTTGAACGTTGAAAGTGAATTCGCAGCCATGAGCGTGGCAATTGGCGGTTCCGTCGCCGGCGGCCGTGCCTACACCGCTACCGCTTCCCAGGGGCTGCTTTATATGGCTGAAGCGGTTTACAACGCCTCCGGCCTCGGTCTCCCGATCGTTATGACCGTCGCCTCTCGCGCCATCGGTGCCCCGATTAACATTTGGAATGACCACTCCGACTCTATGAGCCAGCGCGACTGCGGCTGGATCCAGCTTTTTGCTGAAGACAACCAGGAAGCGATCGACCTCCATATTCAGGCTTTCAAGATTGCCGAAGAGCTCTCTCTTCCGGTCATGATCTGTATGGACGGTTTCGTTTTAACGCACGCTTTCGAAAGAATGGACATTCCTTCTCAGGAGCAAGTTGACCAATTCCTTCCTCCGTACGATCCTCGCCAGAGCTTGGATCCGGAACAGCCGGTTTCTATCGGTGCAATGGTCGGTCCCGAAGCGTTTACCGAAGTTCGTTATCTTGCCCACGCCCATCACCTCCAGGCACTCGGCGTGATCGACAGAGTCGCCAAAGAATACGAAGAAATCATCGGCCGCAAGAGCGGCGGTTTGGTTGATCTTTATCGTGCTGAAGATGCCGAAGTCATGGTTGTTGCTTTGGGCTCTGTCATCGGCACGATCAAGGATGTTATTGACGAAATGCGCGAAGACGGCAAGAAAGTCGGCCTTCTCGGAATCAAGTCATACCGCCCCTTCCCGGCTGCCGAAGTCTTTACAGCTCTCGAAGGCGCCAAGACCGCAGTCGTGATTGACCGTTCTCTCCAGGTCGGTATCGGCGGTGTCGTCACCGACGACGTAATCCGTTCGACCCGTAAACTCTCCGACCTCGATATCTGCTGCGTCATCTCCGGACTCGGCGGCCGTGCTATCACTAAGCGCAGCCTGCACAAAGCTTTTGACGCTGCTCTTAAAGGTGAACTTCCCGAACTCACATTCCTGGATCTCGATAAGAAAGTCGTTCAGGATCAGCTGAAGCACGAACAAGAAGAACGCCACTCCGGCCCGATGGCCGAAGCCATTGTTAAGGCCGTTGCCGACCTTCACAAAGGAGATCTCTAAGCCATGAGCGAACATCAGATTAAGTTTTATCAGACCGGTACTTTCACGGTCGGCAACCGTCTTCTGCAGCCCGATCAGAGAAGCGGACAGGCCAACATCGAAAGATACAACTCCTTGAACTCCGGCCACAGAGCCTGTCAGGGCTGCGGCGAAGCCTTGGGCGCCCGCTATGCTGTGGACGCTGCTATGCGCGCGACCGAGGGCCGCTTGATTGCTGCTAACGCCACAGGTTGCCTGGAAGTATTCTCCACACCTTATCCGGAAACCAGCTGGCAGCTTCCCTGGTTTCATTCTCTTTTCGGCAACACGGCCGCTGTCGGTTCCGGTATGGCCGCAGTTGCACGCGTCAAGGCAAAAAAATCCGGCAAACCGCTGGTCCGTGTAATCGCTCAAGGCGGTGACGGCGGTACGACTGATATCGGTTTCGGATGCTTGTCCGGCATGTTCGAAAGAAACGACGACGTGCTTTACATCTGCTACGACAACGAAGGCTATATGAACACAGGTGTTCAGCGCTCGTCCGCTACGCCGCCGGCTGTCCGTACGGCTACCACACAGATTGTCGGCAAGCATCCCGGCAACGCCTTCGGCCAAGGTAAAGACGTACCGCTTATCGCCATGGCTCACGGCATTCCTTACGTTGCCACAGCCACAATTGCCGACTTAAGAGACTTGGAAAGAAAAGTTGCCAAAGCCATGACTTTCCATGGCGCACGCTACATCCACATCTTGGTTCCGTGCCCGCTCGGCTGGGGAGCCAAATCGGCTGACACCGTCAAACTGGCACGCCTCGCTGTTGAGACCGGTCTCTTCCCGGTATTCGAATCCGAATACGGCGAAATCACTAAAGTCACCAAGATTCGCCAGCTCCAGCCGGTTGAAAACTATATGAAACTTCAGAAGCGCTACGCTCACCTCTTCGGACCGAAGGGAGACGCCGATGCGTTTGCTCGTATTCAGGCAATCGCTCAAAGAAATATCAGAAGATTCGGCCTTCTCGGCGAAGAAGAACCTGAAATCATTCCGCCGTCTGTCCAGGCTGACGAACGAGCCGACAAAGTTTAAGGACTTAATCCCATGAAAAAACCTTTTGCTATTACGTTAGATGTCGGTACTTCCTTGGAAAACCGTACCGGCTCTTGGAGAACGCTTCGTCCGACTTACGTCCACAAGCTTCCTCCCTGCAACCATCAGTGTCCCGCCGGCGAAGATATTCAGGGCTGGCTTTTCTACGCCGAAAGCGGCAACTATGAAAAAGCCTGGCGTCATTTAACCAAGCGCAATCCTCTACCTTCCTGCATGGGACGCGTTTGCTATCACACCTGTGAAGGCGCTTGTAACCGCGGTAAGCTGGACGCTTCCGTCGGCATCAACTCTGTCGAACGCTTCCTCGGAGACAACGCCTTAGAAAACGGCTACAAGTTCGTCAAACCCGAACAGAAGACAGGCAAAAAAGTCTTGATCGTAGGCTCCGGCCCTGCAGGCCTTTCTGCTGCCTATCAGCTCGCCCTCAAAGGCCATGAGGTCACAATCAAAGAAGGCAGCCCGGAGGCCGGCGGCATGATGCGCTACGGTATTCCGAAATACCGCCTCCCCCGCCGAGTGCTTGATCAGGAAATTGCAAGAATCCTTGATCTGGGCGTCAAACTCGAACTGAACACAACCGTCAAAGACATCGAAGAAGAAAAGAAGGCTCACTGTTACGATGCAGTCTTTCTCGCAGTCGGTGCCGGCATGGCTAAAAACGCCTACATCCCGGGCGGCGATGCAAAACACATGCTTGACGCTGTTTCCGTTCTCCGCTCCATGGAAGGCGAAGAAGAGCCTCTGCTCGGCCGTAAAGTTGTCGTTTACGGCGGCGGCAATACCGCTATCGACGTCGCTCGTTCTGCCAAGCGTATGGGTGCTGAGCCTCTGATCATCTATCGCCGCACACGCGAAAAGATGCCGGCTCATGACTTCGAAGTTGAAGAAGCCCTCCAGGAAGGCGTTTCCGTGAAATGGCTTTCCACCATTACAGAAGCAGAAAATCCGAAGGAAATCCGCATCGAAAAAATGGAACTCGATGAAAACGGTAATCCTCAGCCGACTGGTGAATTCGAAACCGTCGAGGCCGATACCGTTGTTCTAGCCCTCGGTCAAAACGTCGACCAGAGCCTCATCGATAAGATCCCCGGACTCGACATCGAAAAAGGCGTTGTTAAAGTCGACCGCTTCATGAGAACCGGCGTCCCCGGCATTTACGCCGGCGGCGACATGGTCCCGGGAGACAGAAACGTTACCGTTGCCATCGGCCACGGCTACAAGGCTGCCTACGGCATTGACTGCTACCTAAAGGGCAAAGAACCGGTTGATCATCCTAAGAAGGAAATCGCCACGTTCGAAAGCCTCAACACCTGGTATTACTCGGATGCTCCCAAGACCGTTCGCCCAATGCTCGACCTTGTCCGCCGTCAGAGCACTTTCGATGAAGTTCAGCACGGTTTAACGGAAGAAAACGCCTTGTTTGAAGCTCGCCGCTGCATGTCCTGCGGCAACTGCCTGCAGTGCGACAACTGCTACGGTGTGTGCCCGGACAACGCCGTGATTAAGACCGGTGACGACAACGTCCCCTACATCTTCAATTACGACTACTGCAAGGGCTGCGGCGTCTGCGCCAGCGAATGCCCCTGCGGTGCGATCAAGATGGAACCTGAATCCATCTAATAACGCAGTTTCAAGGTAAACCAAACGGTCGTGTTCCTTCTCGAAACATGACCGTTTTCTATTTGACTATGCCGGAAAAGCGCCGAGGAATTTTCAAACTCGCCGCCCAATCGGCAGAGTTTTACTTCAACTTTTCTAAAGTCTGCAGCAGGAATGCATCTGCGCCCTCAAAAATCATTTGGGCAGACAATGCAGCCAGAATCAAACCAGTGAGTTTGCTCAGCACCACTAACCCGTTCTTTCCGATGGCTTTCTGAATGTAGTTGGAAACCAACAGGAGCGCCCCGACACAGATGACAGCCGCACTGATGGAAAGATAAGCCAGGAAAAATCCCAAACCCGTTTTAATTTCACCGCCGTAAACCATCAGCACACCGATAGAGGCCGGCCCCAAAGTGATCGGAATGGCCATCGGCACAACTGCTAAAGACTGGACGGAGTCTCCGGACGGCACTCGGATAGAGTCGCCTCTTACCAGAGAAACGGCAGTCAAAAACAAGAGCGCACCCGTACCGATTCGGAATGCGTCCAGCGTAATGCCGAAAATTTTAAAAATGAATCCGCCGAAAAAGAGGAGTACACCACTGATAATCAAAATCCACAGCGTGATCCAAATCGCTAAGGTATTTCTTTCCTGGATCGTGTTGTCTTTCGTCACCGACAGGAATGCCGACATCACAAACGGAGGCGTCAGCAGGAAGAAAAACTTCACAAAAAGTGCAAAACAATCAGATAGGGTCATTTTGACAATTGGTTGAATTCAGTACGATATCCGGAATGGCTGCGGAAAAAATTCTCGCCGACAAAAATCAGTACGCCGGCCCATATAAGGATAAATCCAATTAAGCGGTCAACTTGCAGTTCTTCCCCAAAAAAGAACAGCCCGATAAAAAACACCATCGTCGGACTCAGGTATTGAATAAAACCGACCGTTGAGTAAGGAACCTGTTTTAATCCGTAGGCAAATAAGATCAGAGGGATTGTTGTAATCGGACCGGCCATGATCAGCCAGAACTTGTCCCAGCTCGTGCCATGGACGAAAGTTAAATCTCCATTCCCCGCAAAATAGAAAGTTGCCAAAAGCGCCACAGGAAATGCAAAGGCCGTTTCCAGCGTCAGACCTTCAAGACTGCCCAGGGGGGCCATCTTGCGTACCAGACCGTAAAATCCAAAACTGAGCGCCAGCGTAAGGCCAAGCGCCGGAAATTCGCCTTGCTTAAAGGTCACCCACATTACGCCTGCACATGCAAAAACAATCGCAAGCATCTGAGCCTTATTTAGTTTCTCTTTCAGAAATACTGTTCCCAGCAGTACAGAAACCAAGGGATTCATAAAATATCCGAGCGAAGCCTCCAGCGTTTGGTTCGTAACGATCGCATAGGTATAAGTTGACCAGTTGGCAGTGATGAGCACCGAAGACATCAAAAACACGGCAACGGTTCTCCTGTCAGTAACAGCTTTCTGGATCCACCGCCAGCGCCTTGAGCAGAATAAGTAAACAGCCAGAAGCGCAAAGGTCCATAAGACACGATGGATCACAATTTCGGTAGGGGCGACATGCTGCATCGCATGAAAATAAAACGGATATAGCCCCCAAATAAGATAGGCAACTAAAACGGAAACCACGCCTTTATTCATAAAAATCCTTTTTTAGTTATTGCGTTCCGGTTCATTCAATACTTCAGAAAGTTTAAGACGTCCTTTGCCGTAATCTTCCAGCTCGGCCATGATAGTCGGAACGTAGTTGTGCTCTTTCCAATCTTCATAGTTTCCGATAAAAATCACGGTTTCTTTAGCGCGGCTGACGGCGACGTTTAATAAATTAGGTGTTGAAGTTGCCCAGTTTCTCGCGCCGAATCCGTCTTTATTCGTCTTTGAACCCAATACAACAATGACGATGTCGCTTTGGCGTCCCTGAAGCGTATGTACGGTCCCGATGCGCTCCACTTCAAGCCAGTTGCCCGTCTTCTTAATTCTCTTTCGAAGGGTTGCCGCTGCGGTTCGGAACGGCGTGCAAATAAGGACAGATTTCTTTTCAAAAACTTCGCCCTGAAGATGTTTCATGGCAATTTGCACGTCGATATGGTTGAGAACCTCCTCGGCTGCATCGACTTCTTCTGAGACACAATTGGAGAGGCTCGGTCTTGCCGGAACCACATCCACCCAATAGCTTTCGATAAATCTTTCCGGCGTTTTATCTACCTTCATCTCCGGCGGTAGGACCATCTGTCCTGAATATGCGATCCGATTGCAGATATTGAACATCGGGGGATAACTTCTTCTCTGCAATCTCAAAGGCAGTCCGGACCAAATTTTGTGTTCTTCCGGACCCACGAAGGCACCGAAAGGATTGGCTCCGTCGGCAAGCTGCTGAAGACTGTGAAGATGCGGCGACCACTTCCTCAGAAGCTCCTCTTTTCCGCAAAGCAGCTCTGAAAGAGAATCAGGAAGCGTCACGACAGGTGTGAGCTGGAGCGGATCTCCGACCACTAAAAACCGCTTCGCTTTCTGCATCAGAAGTAAAGCTGACTGCGGAGTCGCCTGAGATGCCTCATCAACGATCACCCAAGGCAGCGAAGAAGAAAGAAAATTATTAAATCTAAAAGCTGCCGAAGCAAAAGTTGTCGAAATAATCGGTATCAGAAAAGACAGTGTTCCGAGAAACGACAGCCGATGAGGTGAAACCAGGTCGTACATATTCGCGGTAATCGAACCTCGAATACCGTCGATGAAATCCTTCTTCTTGGCCAACACCGCCAAACGATGAAGCTTTAATGCTGAGATGAATAAACGAGTCCTGGCTCTGTCGAGTTCCTCATCTGTATAAAGACGCCTAGCGTGATTCTTTTCTTTCGAGCTTCCGGAGAAATCAAAAGGATTGTCCTCCGATTCTCCTTTCTTGGATCTGAATGAGCGAAGCACCGAATCTCGGAAAGAGCGGGCAGTGACAGGCTTTTCCTCAGAGGTTTGTGCAAACTTCTTTACATCAGCCTTGTAATCAGGCATTTTTGACGTAATGCGCTCATGAACATCGCAGTAAAGTTCTCTAAAACGCTGAGTCTCCTTTTTCCAATTGGATCGAATTTCGGCAATGCCGCCTTCGCTTTGAATCTCTTCTTCCAAGGCATGCTGAAGATAAGGAATTGTCCCTTTCGGCGTTTTGTGATTGCTGAAAAACGCTTTCCAAAGACGGGTCCAATTATCTGACTTCCCTAAAGGAGCTGAAACCAGTCCCCATGCATCTTTGCTTCTATTTAATTTGTTGGCGAGATCCGAGAAGTAATCAAACGGCTCCTCAAAGCCATAATCGAAAGGAAGCTCCTTCGTAATGTTTTCTACCGCATTATTGTTATTCGACGCGACGATGATCGGATAATCCTCGACATACTCCTTTAAAAGAACTGGAACCTGCTCTCCCCTCCAGCCTGACTTCAGTTCAAATAACGGCGCCGTTCCTATATCCTCAATGTTAGCCAGCACTGCGGCACGATTGATTACGATCTCCGTCAGCAGTTCTTTTAGGAGCATCGTTTTTCCGGTTCCCGGAGGCCCGTTTACGGAAATAATCGGATCCACAGGCGGCGCCCAAATCATGGTTGAAAGAGCAACCTGTTGGCAGGGAACAAGATAATTTTTGATATCGCTCGGCCAGCGTCCGAAGATCATCCTTTCCGGATTAGCCATCTCCAGAAACTTCTTAGAGTTGGCTAAAAGGTCGTTTCGATCCGGATTGTCGTAAGCCAAGGAAAAGAATCGCTCCGAAACCGGACTCAGCACCCTAGTGGGCGGCTCGGTCTGAACACGCTTTTTAATCTTCTCCAAAATTTCGATATAAGGAGAATTCATAAAGTCGAAGTACAGAGGCTTTGGACGTTCGTAGTAATTAACGATCACCCAGATTCGGTAAGAAGGCCCGAGACCGGCCTTCTCAAGCCAGCTTTTGCAGAGCTCGTCTATTTTTCTGGGATTGAGAAAGTTTTGAGGAGGATTTAAATCTTTAATGAGTTTATATCCTCGGGTTTCATCCGGCTTTAATTCCTTCTTGTTCAGATTGTGGATGAGCATTCCATAGAACTGCCTGTCCTTTTCACTGATTTTTTGAGCCGTCGTTTCAGAGTCAAGCGAAAGCTGACGGACCGCCGAGGTATGGAGAATCTGAGCAACGTCCGTCAAGAACTCAAAACTCTCGACGCCCTTTTGTTTATTTGTTAGGTTAACCAGCTCGCACAAAGCGTAGGACGGCTCAACCGTCCCCATGCTGATTTTGCCGAAATGGTTTGCACGCAGGACTCCCAAACAGATAAGGTCATCCGTTCTTTGCTCCTCAGCGCTGAAGTCAGACAAATCCTGCGAAATATCCAATAGATTGGATCTGAGAAGATGCTCTGCCCGATCAATGAATTCGTTGCGGTTAACGATGCCGATGCAGACCGTAAACATCCGAAAAAAGTCTGTTCTGTCTTCTTCTTTAGGAAGCTTTTGCAGTTCAATTTCCAGACTGTCCCGCTGTGTTGTGTCTTCGTTATCCCATGTAAAAAGAGACGACCGAGGTTGATTCAGACTCCCCGGCATCTGTTCGATAAGATCATTCTTGTCGAGGTCGAACGGCGTCAACGCTTCGACGTGGAGCCAAAGCGAAAGAATTTTGGCGAGATTGTCCTTATCTAACTTCATGGCAACGGAACTTTTAATTCTTTTTTGAGGTCTATAGCCTCATTGTAAGATTTTTACCGAGAGCCATGAAATCAGAAAAGATTACGTTTAGCCTCAGAAGGTTAGAGGTAATAACGCCAATACGTCCAAGCAGAGAAAATCAAAACCATCAACAAGGAGAGAACACCGCATTTGCCGATCGTTTTCCAAAGACGGCACTTAAAGTATTCCACGGTAACCAAGATACAAAGGTGAGTAGGTGTCACCATCTGTCCGGCCATGCCGTAGACCATTGCAATACCGACCAAAACAATATTGCCCGGAGCCATAAGGGCAACAATCGGCATCACGATCGCAATGTAACCTTGTCCCATGCCGGTCATAACTCCGAAAATGAAGGAGAGACAAGCAATGATAACCGCCTGAGGCAGAGAGGAATTATTAAAGACGCTGACGATTTCATCCAATGTGCCGATAACCGTCAGCAGCTGAATGAAGTACAGAATGCAGACGACATTGAAAAATAATTTTTTATCCAGGCTTTCTGTAAAGACGCTCTTTACAGAAATGGGGCGCTTGAACCAAAAATAAAGCGGAATAAAGGCCACAACCACAAGGCCCATTGCAAGGGCGGCCTGAACGTTAAAAGCAACGATTAAAAGGAAGCTCGTGACAATCGGACCGAAAGCCAGGACGAGACTCTTCCAATCGATAGTACGGTCATGCTGAGTATTGGTGGCTTTCTCCAGATCCGTAATCTTCAACGGAATAATTAAAAAGATCCAACCTAAAACAAAGCAAAGAATCGTTACCCAGCCGACCTGATCAATTAAATCGCCGATTGAAACGTTCGCAATACCGCAGGCAAGAATGACGCCCGGCATCAAGGGATTTGAAAACTCGAAAATATGACGGAACCAAAGATTAATGGCGCTTTTTTGTTCATCGTCTACGGCAATGCCTTCACTGGCTTCCTGCACGATCGGCGCGGAGAAACGAGCTCCGCCCAGGGAAGGAAGAAGCCCCAAGAACGCCGGCATAAACGCCAAAGTAACTTTATTGCTGGAGAAGATATTCCTCAGCGTCACCACCATGCCGTGAAGGGATCCGCTCTTGCGCAGCTCAACCTCAAGGCACATCACGAAGTACAGACAAAGAAGCAGATCCCAAGTTCTCTGCATTGTCAGCGTTTCAGTGAACGCAATCCAAAGCTTTTCAAAGGATCTCGACTCAAAGAGCCAAATTAACAGACCGCCGCTCAAAATTGCCGGTCCGATAAGAACTTTAAAACGAAGAAGCACAACGATGAGGATCATCGCTGCTATAACGACTAGGAAAACCGAATTCATCCTGGGACTCCGAGCCGCAGGGCGCGGCCCATAAAATTATTTACTCTTAGCTCCGTCCCTCTCTAGTGGTTGTGAGGAAAGAGACGTTTTTTATTGGTAGTAGTTTATTGGATTTTGGTTCAGAAATAGGAAAACCCGATGCTTGCCACCGGGTTTTCCGAACTTACTGCGAGAAGTTATTAGGCTTCAAAATTCACAGGGAAACGAGGTTTCAGCTGTTTGAAGAAGTCATTGCCTTTGTCATCCACCAAGATGAATGCCGGGAAGTCAACGACGTCGATTTCGTAAACAGCTTCCATACCGAGCTCAGGATACTCAATGCACTTAATGCTGCGGATGGACTCAGCAGACAGGTCGGCAGCAACACCGCCGATGGTGCCGAGATAGAAGCCGCCGTGTTTCTTGCAGGCTTCGGTAACGACGTCTGTACGGTTGCCCTTAGCGATCATGACGTGAGAGCCGCCGGCTGCCATGAACGGATCGGCATACGGATCCATACGGTTAGCAGTTGTCGGCCCCATAGAACCGCAGGCGTATCCTTCCGGAGTCTTAGCAGGACCAGCGTAAAGAACAGGATGGTCTTTGATGTACTGCGGAAGCGGTTCGCCCTTGTCGAGACGTTCCTGCAGTTTAGCGTGAGCGATGTCACGGGCAACGATGATCTTGCCGGTCAGAGAGACGCGTGTAGAAACCGGATGTTTAGACAGTTCAGCGCGAATCTTTTCCATCGGCTGATTCAAGTCGATCTTAACGGTTTCGCCTTCTTTCATATGTCTGAATTCTTCAGGAATCAGTTCAGCAGGGTTGTCGTCAAGTTTCTCGACCCAAAGACCTTCGCGGTTGATCTTGCACTTAACGTTTCTGTCAGCAGAGCAGCTGACGCCAATGCCGATCGGGCAGCTGGCACCGTGTCGCGGCAAACGAATGACGCGGACGTCGTGGGCAAGGTACTTGCCGCCGAACTGGGCGCCTAAGCCGATGTTGTTAGCGAGTTCAAGCAGTTTGTTTTCGAGTTCGACGTCACGGAAAGCACGCCCTGTTTCATCGCCGGTTGTCGGAAGATTGTCGTAGAACTTCGTAGAAGCAAGTTTGACCGTCAGCATGGTCTTTTCAGCAGAAGTTCCGCCGATAACGACAGCAATGTGATACGGCGGGCAAGCAGCTGTTCCCAGACCCTTGATTTGTTCATAAAGGAAGGGGATTAAAGCTTTCGGGTTCAGGATAGCTTTTGTCTTCTGGAAGAGATAAGACTTGTTGGCAGAGCCGCCGCCCTTAACAACGCAAAGGAAGCGATATTCTTCACCTTCTGTGGCTTCGATATCGATCTGAGCAGGAAGGTTGCAGCGTGTATTGACTTCTTTATAGAGCGTCAAAGGAGCGTTCTGAGAATAACGAAGAGCGTTCTTAGTATAGGTGTTGTAGACACCGCGGCTGATCGCTTCTTCATCGGAGAAGTCTGTCCAAACTCTCTGGCCCTTTTCACCGTGAATGATGGCGGTACCTGTATCCTGGCAAATCGGCAGGACACCCTTGGCAGAGACTTCGGCATTGCGCAGCATCGTCAAAGCGACGTATTTGTCGTTATCGGAAGATTCCGGATCTTTCAGAATCTTTGCTACACATTCGTTATGAGAACGGCGAAGCATGAAGTTGACGTCTGTGAAGGCACGTTCGATAAGCATCGTGAGTGCTTCTGGCGTAACTTTCAGGATTTCTTTGCCTTCAAAATTCCCGAGAGAGACATGTTCGGAAGTGAGGTGATAATACTCTGTAGTATCTTCCCCGACCTGGAACATCGGTGCATATTTGAACTCAGGGGCTTGAGCCATTCGTATCTCCTTTGTATAAGTTTGTAAATTTGCGGATAAAAAGATACGCTAAATTCAATTCTGCGTCGATACTTTATAAAAATTATTAGGGTTATTACTTAGATGTAAAAACTGCAGATTTTACAATCATTTCCAACCTGTTGTTTATAAAAAGATTATTTTGAAATAAAATTTTTAATTCATCCGCCTTCATTAAGGGTTTTTACTTATTATTTGTCGTCAAAACCAACGATAAAAGAAGAGTCGGATGTTACGGGCTGATGTTTCAGATGAAGCAAAACAATTTCAGCTTTTTCAATAGCAGATAAAACAAAACCTCTTGAACGGTTAGGTCCAAGAGGTTTGTCTTTTATGGAGAGCCCGGAGACTACCTACTTTCGCAAGAAATACAACTCACTATCATCGGCGTGGAGGCGTTTCACTGTCC
>CDYU01054139.1_pt1 | contig 22319 bp, 17 predicted proteins | sample 480701 | NCBI WGS metagenome assembly CDYU01 (sample SAMEA3182105, study PRJEB8094) | gut metagenome | biome: human; feature: gut; material: Stool; isolation source: human stools | place: Canada | collected 2013-02-26 | reverse complement strand
CACGATTTTATGTATCACACTCTGTATCACAAACGGCGATTTCAGGGCATTTTGTGTTACACAACGGACATCTGTAACACACGGCGGAAAAAGAAAAATGGTTGATAACCGACTGATTATCAACTATTTACCGAGAGCGGAAAACGGGAATCTGACCGTGTTTTCCGTTCTATATTGATTTTTAACAAATTCCACTTAAAATCGTCGGGGTTGAATATCCTGTGATACATTCTGTCCACAAATCATTTGCACCCTCAAAATCTTATTCAGAACGGTATTGCAAAGGTAATACTTTTACATTTAACTACAAATAAATCAAGCGAAAAACGCTCGATTTTTTTTAATATCCGATCATATCTACTTGACCATATGTCGAACAAATGCAGGACGATAATTGATATTTCCAAATTGCCGGAACCCTATAAAAATCCTTTTGACAATACCGTATTTACGCCTTCATCCCCTATTCTGATACGTCAATGTCATATTGACCGCTCGTTTTGTCCAGTGTCGGATGCAGATACCGTAACGAAGATTTGGAAAATACAAGAATATATGTCATGCCAATTATCTTAATAGCTATTAAATAAAATGGAGGCAGATAGCATAAAACCGATTTTTTTGCTCTATATTTGTAATGTTTATTAAATTAACGGGCATTAAAAAACAGCATGAAGTTTTATAACCGAATACAGGAATTAGAAATACTCGGACGCACTTGGGAGCAATCTAAACAAAGTGCGTGCTTTACAGTAATGGTCGGCCGTCGTCGCATCGGGAAGACCTCATTGTTGCTGGAATCCGTAAAGGGGACGAAGTATCTCTATTTGTTCGTATCTCGCACCAGTGAGCCGCTTCTATGCGAACAATTCCAAAAGGATGCGGCACAAGCATTGGGTATACAGATCTTTGGAACTATTACCCGATTTAGGGATTTATTCGAGCAATTATTGATTTTCGGCACGAAAGAACATTATACGCTTATCATCGACGAATTCCAAGAGTTCGCTAATGTAAACTCGTCCATATTCAGTGAGATTCAGAATTTGTGGGATCAGTATAAAGGTAGAGCGAAGATAAATTTCATTGCTTCCGGCTCCATCTATTCGATGATGATGAAAATTTTCGAGAACCGGAAAGAGCCTCTGTTCGGTCGTCTTACATCCAAAATTACGCTTCAGCCTTTTTCTGTCAGAGTCATCAAGGAAATCCTGAACGACTATAATCCTAAATACACTTCCGAAGACCTGCTTTGCCTATATATGCTCACGGGAGGAGTTCCTAAGTACATAGCCTTGTTAATGGAGGCGGAGGCTACAAAGAAAAACAAGATGCTGGATATGGTTACGAGTCCCGACTCACCGTTTATTGGTGAAGGGAAAGACCTCCTCGTATCGGAATTCGGAAAAGAATACGGAACCTATTTTTCGATACTCCAACTGATTGCTTCCGGAAAAAACACGCAAAGCGAAATAGACTCCGTTATCGGTAAAAATACCGGGGCCTATCTGGCTAATCTGGAGCGGGAATATTCGTTGATTACCAAAAACAGACCCATGTTTTCTAAGCCGGAGAGCCGGAAAAACCGCTGGAGTTTGAACGACAATTACCTTCGGTTCTGGTTTCGGTTTATCTTCCCGAATCAATCGTTGATAGAGATGGGGAAATACGATATGCTGCGGGAAGTTATCGACCGGGGCTACGAACAATACAGCGGCTTAATTCTGGAGAAATACTTCCGGGCCAAAATCGCCGAAGAAAAACGGATAACCGATATCGGCAGTTATTGGGATAACAAGGGAGAAAACGAGATCGACGTTATCGCCATAAATGATTTGGACAAAACGGCCATAGCTGCCGAAGTCAAACGCAATTCCAATAAGATAGACATGGATATTCTTCAATCAAAAGTTCATTCAGTTAAAGAATTGGCCAAATATGAAATCGAATTGCAAGGATTATCGTTAGAAAATATGTAGCTAAAGGATAATATGGGATATATAAATAATAAATAGTTGTAGGGCGAAACGAGAGATAAAATAACGGAGATTATATATTCTCCGTTATTTTATCTTTTTCATATTGGATAAGACATTTGTGACTATTTAAGCGATTTGTTTTTATATAGGTTAAGATATCGTCTTGATTAATATTCTCAGGAATATAGCTTTCTAGTTTTCGAATGGCACTAGAAGGCACGCCATATTCAAGAAGAATTGCTAGATTTTCTCGAATAAAATCATTTTCTATTAAGTTTGCATAATAAGTATAATTGCCGGCTCTAATACGTTTTTCTGCACACACAAAACGTTGCAATTCATTCATTACAGACAACCATTTAGGAATCTTGTATTGAAACCAATGTTTCATGGCTTGAAATACAAACTGGATTGCCTCATCTCGTAAGTCAGTACTTAATTTGTCTTTATTTGTCTCAAGTTTTCTACGGTAATTAAACTGATTATTTACCAAGTAAAAGATGTTTTTATTGATGCCATAATCGAAAGTTATTTTAATCAGTTGTTCTTTACTCATAGGAGCAATACTCTCACCAGGCGTTTTAAGTTTATCCCATGCAAGTCCTAAAACAAACCGGAGCTGCTCATATTTGGGATAACTATTCCAATATATGAGGTCATATTGAGAATATATTTGATCCCATAATATATCTATAATCTGTTTTTGCCCATGAACACTTAATCCATTTCGTTTTATGACTTCTCTTTCTTTAGTAGGGATTTGCAAAATAGACTGATACTGTTTAGTATTTTTGTCTCGAATATCACTATCATCTAACTGTATAAGCACCTCGTCTTTTATGGGATTTTGCTGGAAAAATGGAATATCAATAATGATATTGGATTTCTCTGGCGGAGGATTGAAATTATATATTTTCCCTATATAGTGAACCATCATTCTACCTGCTCGCCCCTTAATGTTTGAATAATCAAAATAGTCTACTTGATTGGAACCTTTCTTTGCGTCAAAATAGACTATATTTTTGGCACTCGTATTCACTCCTTCGATGATAGTGGAAGTGCAAAATAAGTATTTGATGGCGCCATTATTGAAATAATTGATTATTGAAGTAGTTATGTGTTTTTGCAGAGCGCCGTCATGAATGCCAATATCATATTTTAGCGTATTCAAAAGAGACCAATCATCTGAAATAAACTCACGAATCCAGTCTGTCAAAGGATATGTATTGGAACTGACAGATTTACCTTTAGCCTCTAGATAAGAAGCAAATTTTTTAGAAAGAAATCTTACTCTTGTTGGAGACGAGCAATAGATAATAGTTTGCTCTTCAGATAAGGTTTCTAATAACTCAAAAAGAATATTCTCTTTAAATTCTTTTCTCTCTCCACTAATGCCAAATTTCCCCAAATACTTTTGATAAATATTTATTTCACGTGAATCAACTAGAGAATAGTTACTTCTGTAAAAGATAGCATTGTAAGTTTCTGCAAAACCAGCACTAATGCCATCAATATTTGGCCCAAGTAAATAGAACTTCGGAGCGAACTTTTGTAAAAGATAATAGAAAGCATTGTTCAGAGAGGATGACCTTTCGTCATCACGTTGTCCGCTTAATTTATAAAATTCATCAATTACAAGAAAATCTATATTGGCAAAAAGAGTATATTCATTTACTCGTTCTGCTGTAAATAAAAATATATTGCCTTTGTCCTCTGAAGGTTTTTGTGTAGTCCTTACTATTAACTTATAATTATCATTATATTTTAAAAGTTTTTTTCTAGTTTCATCTAATAATGCAAGTGTTGGCTGAATGATTATGATATTCCTATATTGTCTTGACGCGACAATTTCCTCTATCAATAAACTCTTGCCAAAACTTGTAGGAGCGCTTACTATAACATTTTTATTTGAATGTAGGAGATCTAATAAATTTTTTTGTTCATCATGAAAGTATTTGTCCGGAATGTTTTCTGAGCCATGTAGCTCTTTTCTTATTTCGGCGGCGGTATTGTTAAGTTTAAGATGCTCCTTTTGTAGATAGGGATAGAATCCCGCTATTTCAATTACATTAGTCCAAAGATCCTTACTAGATATATGTAACTTTCCCCAATTATTTAAAACATTAATGGCCAACTTGTAACCATCAGGATTTTGCTCATCTATAAGCGCATGACAGACTTGAGCATACTTAAAGCTATCATCAAATGAAATTTCTTGAGACTCCTCAAGCATTGATATAATAGTCTCGATATTATGCATTTTGCTGATTGTAAAGTTTCTGGTGTAATACTTTAATTAGCTCTTTTTTAGATGGAATAGGAAAGAGGATTAATATAACATTGAGATTAGTGACAACCGGCTCTCCTGTTTTTATTTCTCCTATTAATTTGTTAAATTCAGCATCAAGTAATCTTATTTCTGTTTCAAATTCTTTTGAAAAATCAGGATGCATGTCGTGAGCGCATTTTTCAAATATTTGTGATTGATAGGTGCAAATGATTGGTATAGTGACAGATTTAAGAATATCCTCCAATTTATACCTGCCTTGACTTACTTTGTGAAAAGTGTCAAACCAATATTGCTTTTGGCTGAGAAAGGTTTCATACTGTGTTTTTGTATTTTCATCAGGATATTCTTCGATAGGTAGAAAAGAGTATTTCTTTTTTGCAAGTAGTGCAAACTCTCGTTTTAAAAAATCACATTTGAAGTGTGTTTTAATATCCTCTAACAAATCCTCTATGCCACTCTTCCCTGCTGTACCATCCTTCCTGTAGTAAATTTTGGATTCACCCAGATAAAGAGATGGAACTTTGTGATCTGTAAGATCAGGTCCTATATGTACCGAATCAAATCCATGCACAGTAAACCCATCTGTATCTTTAAAATATATTTTCGACACCAGAGGAACTGAATTAAAATAATCTCGCAAGAGAACATGGAGGATAAGTTCTCCAAACTCGCCTCTCTTTTTTATTTTATCCTCCGCCTTTAAGTCGGTATCATCAATTACTGAGTCTTTGTCCAAATAGGTCCATTTGACATCATTGAATGAATCAATTTTATATATTGATTTAGCTGCTTCAATTAGTTTCCTCCTATCATAGGTTTTCAGAATTCCTGTGTGATAGCCAAATGCAAAGTCTACAACCGCATCCATTAATATGTCCGCAAATTCCGTTGTTCTACAAACTCCCAGATCAAATCCAATGTAAAAAGTCTTAAGTTGGGACTCTGAAATATTATTCATCAAAACCTCTTCTGATCTAAAAGACATACTTCCTCTCTTTTATTAAATACAAATTTAATAAAATTATGCTAATACCTAAAAGTCAATTTATTAGAAAACCTATAAAGATCACTCTCCCTCAAATTAGTTAGTAGCGCTGTCTGACTCTGCTTGCCGCCACTTCCACAATAATTTGCATTCCATTTTTACAGTCTCCCTAATTTAAGACACGACTTCATCATTCCTTACACGATTTTTGCTCATAAATCTCATTCTACAAATATAATTTAGGTAAATATACACATTTATTAATATAAATTAATCTAAGAAATGTATTTATTGTTGGTATTAGTTGTATGAAGAGGAGCGAAAGTAACACGGCCCGTATTTTGCTCCATTTATTCCGTTACGGGGAAATAGCAGTATATTTACCGGCTGACAGGTAAACACGAGGAAGCATACAAGCGAAAATACGAACATGGAGATTCTCGATCATATATACTATAATGCAACGCCCCTTATACGTACGTTCGACGGTTCGTAGCAAGGAAGGAGTCGTATTTCACGTGTGCTTTACCGGTGTTTATCCGAATAGTTTATAAACCTTTAAAGCACAACGAAATGAAAACATCCATCGCACCGAGGCTCAACTACTGCGCCGACAGCGAAGGCCGTTACGCTTTGATTATCCAAGTGATCCACGACCGTCGCCGCAGCATCCTGACCACCCCTTATCGTCTCTATCCGGATGAGTTCGACCGGAAAAAGTGTCGGGCCATTCCCACGAACCGCACCAAGGCGCACCGCAATATGATCCGCGAAGCGAACGAGAGTATCGCAACTTACCTCTCGGCGCTGAGCCTTCTCGCTGACAAACTAAAAATGACGGGCGCTCCCTATACGGCGCAAAGTATTACCGACCTCTATAAATGCAACAGCGATTACCATTACCTGACGACATTTGCGGAGAAACTGATCGCCGACCTCGAAACCACGGGGCGCTTTGGTACGGCACGCACCTATCGGTCGCTGATGAGGGCATGGGGAAAATTCGCCCCGAATACCCGATACCGCTTTTCGCAGCTCGATTCCCGAACGATCACCGCTTTCGGCGATTATCTGGAACAGCACGGAAACCAGCGGAACACGGTAAGTTTCTACCTGCGGACCCTGCGGGCGTTATACAACCGCGCCCGCAAGTATGGCTATGCTCCGGAGGGCCACAATCCATTCCGCGAAGTGTCGTTTAAACCGGCTAAAACCCCGAAACTGGCCGTGACGCGAGAGTTGCTGAATACGTTGGCGGTTACGGATTTCAAAGACGCGCTGCTGAACGAAGCACGCGACATGTTCCTGTTCAGTTTCTACGCGCGGGGAATGTCGTTCGTGGATATGGCCTACCTCGAAAAGGACAAAATATGGGACGGCGCCCTGCACTACCGGCGACACAAGACCCACCAGACGTTCAATGTGGCCATTACTCCGCAGCTGCGTGAGATCATCGACAGGTACGACACGGCTGATTCGCCTTGGGTGCTGCCCTGCATGAAACGCGGGCGGTTGTTCTCCACTTATTCGGACGAGAATCCGGATAACGCCCTCTCCCCTGCCGTGCAGTACAAATTCTACTGCATGGCCCTGCAATATTATCTGCTCCTGCTCCAAGAAATTTCGAAAAGGCTGGGATGCAAGAAGCTGACCTTCAATGTTGCCCGCCATACTTGGGCGACCGAAGCCCGGAGCATGGGCGTTCCCATGCCGCATATCAGCGAAGGTTTGGGCCATACCTCGGAGCAGACGACACGTTTCTATCTGGCCCAACTGGACAATAGTACGGTGGACAAGGTCAATGAGATGGTGACGAAACTGCGTTGAAAAATCGAACGAAAAACCGGCTATAGAATTGAGATATAACCCTATTCGCTACGGGCAGCGAATATTGATCTGATTTCGTTATACCTGTTACAAGACAAAAAACAGAACCGGACTGTTTCTAATCTTCGGCAAAGGTAATATTTTTTCTTAATGGATGCAAGAAAAAAATGTGTAAAGTTCTTATAGCTAGATGTTGAGACGTTCATATATTACATTTAGGCATTCATGTATTCGTTTTGGTTTCATTCCCATTTGCCATTTCCACAAAGCGCCTTGTATATTTTTCTCTTCTAATCTGATGTTTTACAAATTCGCTATTTTTTTGCACGGAAGACAAGTATAAAAAACGGTCAAGGATGCGTTCTACACGTTTTCTGCGAACTGTACGGTCGGCAAGTCCGGGCGTTGTTTTATCACCGGTTCTCAAACTATGATTTCCGGCGACTTATCTTTCAGGGAGTTCGGCTGTCCTATTTTAGCTGGAACCGAAAGAATACTGTGCTGTAACACATTTTCCAAGACATTAAACGCTGATTATCAGCCGTATTCTGCGTTTAATTCCTGTTGATTTTTCGCTGCCCGTAGCGAATTGTAAAAGCGGGCGGTAACAAGGTTGTTTGTGAGGCAAAAGACATAACCGGGTTATTTTCAACAAGAAATGATCCGAGTATGACGCATAAAGTTGCAAATAATACCGTCTTATCCCCTCTTTGTTCGGAAGCAGGGATGTCTGTTTGCGCTCACGCTCCGGCATCGAATTACAAATGCCGGACGGTGTTCTCATCCTGTACCTATCCGGCGCGTCGGCACCGGCCGGCCGATTCCCCCCCCCTCAAAAAACTAAGTTTTCTTAAATATACCGGTCTGCGCGGTACGGACACCTGTTTCCCGGACAAGTATGCAGCGCTGGCGATAATGCAGTTCCCGCACCACACGCCCCTATTCCGGCATAAAGTGGAGTATCGGGCGATCAAAGAACCAATCTAAAGACAGGAAGATATAAAGACAAGAACAGACATAAGCGAACAATGAAAAAGAATATACTACTTTTAGTAGTCGGCATTATACTGGCCGCGGCGGCCAAAGGACAATATGCCACCGATACGACCGTCGTGTATTATAATCGGGGACGGTCCGACATAGACTTCTCCTTGTGTAATAACAAGGCCGCCTTGGAGCGCTTCATCCGCCAGTTCAATGCCGGGGCGGAAGATTCTGCCCGTCATATCATTTTGTTCCGCTTGGATGCGTATAGCTCTCCGGACGGCATTACTGTAGCCAACAAACGTCTGTCCGAGAACCGAGCCAAACGCCTGTTGGAATATATCCGTTCACGTATCGACTTTCCCGAATCGCTTCTTACTGTCCAATCGCACGGTATCGATTGGGCCGGCTTGGAATCGCAGGTCGCAGCGCAGGATATTCCCTACAAGGACGAGGTCCTCGACGTGCTGCGCAATACGCCGGAGTGGATCTACGACGATGATAACCGCGTTATCGACGGCCGCAAACATCGGTTGGGCATGCTTCGCGGCGGCGTTCCCTACAATTATCTTATGGAGCACGTCTTTCCGCTCCTGCGCCGTTCCTGCGTCACGCTTTCCTATACGGTAGAACAAACCGCAACCCCGCAACCGCAGCAGCCCGTCGAGGAGTCTGTGGCGGGGCAACTCGCCGCCGAACCGGAACAGCCTCGGCAAACAGTCGTCGCACAGCCCGAACCGGTCGTATTGCCGTCGTGCGGCAAACGGGAGTTCCGTCCTTTGCTGGCTGTCAAAACCAACTTGCTGTATTGGGCAGGCGTCATGCCCGATTTCAAACATTACACGTTCGTACCGAACCTCGAAATAGAATATTTCTTTAAAGAGCGCTGGTCGTTATCCGCAACGGGTAACTACATGAAACGTAGTTATGGAAACGACGATTTCTTCAGCATCTCTGCGTGGAGCGTCGAGCCACGCTGGTGGTTCAAGGGCGACGGCCGCTTCCGCTGGTTCTACCTCGGCGCTTACGGGCAGGTCGGCGACTACGATGTGCAGAACAGCCGTACGGCTTTGGACGGTACGACGGGTAAACTCTGGGGCGCCGGACTCTCGGTAGGCGCGGCCATTCCTTTTTCCGACCGTTTCGGACTTGAAGTTGGCATCCGCGGCGGCTACCGCCATGCCGGAATGAAAGAGTACGTACACGAAGCTCCGGACTATTTCCTCGAACGCAAGGGAACGGACAACCACTGGGGCGTGACCGGCATCAAAGCCTCGTTGTATTATCGGTTCGGCAAAGGCAATAGAAAATAGCGACTATGAGAAAGATACCATATATAACAGGATATGTCGGGGGACTGTTGCTGTCGGTGACGGCTTTGGTCGGATGTGCTGAACGGAAACTTTCCGAGCGCCCCGCAGACGGCGTGTTGAAGATCGATTTGGTCTGGCCCGACGGAAAAAGTGTCGCCGGAGGGCGCTTGTGGCTCTACGGCGAGGACGGTTCGCTTCATAGAGCGATAAATTGTGCTGCAGCGGGCCACGCATGCCGGGTTCCCGCAGGGAGGTACACGATACTCTCGGCGAATGCCGACTGTTCCAACGCAGACTGTGAAAAACCAGAGTCATGGCAGGAGCACTGCATGAAAGCGGGAACGGATGCGGGGAGCAATACGCTCCGGCATGTGGGCAAAGTCTTCTGCATCGGAACGAAGGAGGTCACGGTGTTGCGGGGTAACCGTCCTGCGGAGATTACCCTCTATCCGAAGAACACGGTTAAAAAACTCCATTTCCGGATAGCCCCGGATTATATCGCCGACATCGCCGACATGAATGTTCGTATGACGGGTGTCGTTCCTTCGGTCAGGCTGATCGACGGCTGTGATGCCGGAGAGCCTACTGGTGAAGTGACGGCTACGGCTAAGAGCGAAGCGGACGGATTATACACTGCGGATATGTCTGTCTTCGGCTGGCGCGGTGAGAACCTCATTACAGCGACGGTGCGCCACACGGACGGCAGGGAAGAAATGACCGTGCCGCAGGATCTCAGTGAGCAGTTGGGGCAACTGCCCGATGAAGGGGGTACAGTCGATCTTACGCTTGTGTTACCCGATGGCGGGGAGATCGCGTTGACGGTTACGGTCAAGGCCTGGGAAAGCGGCAGCGGCTCCGGGACCGTGATTTGATTGACAAATAATTTTCAAAAAACATACAGACATGAAAAGGAATCTTACTTTATTGCTGGGACTGGGACTGTCGGTTCTGGCAGGTTGTTCCAAGGAGTATGCCGGGAGCAATGACAATGGAGCACTTGTTCCGATCGAACTGGGTGCGGGTGTAAATGTAATCTCGCGGGCGGTGATCAGCACCGGCTCTGAGGTTAAGGCGGGCATTGCCGGTTGGGAGACTGCAAGTGCTCCGACCTATGCTGGGACTCCCAGCTGGGGTGGCAGCGACGATCTCGAAGTCATCACTACGACGGCCAGTGAAACTGCCCAAAACGTCTCTTGGACCACGCCGCGATACTACGCTCCGGGTGGTGAAACGACCTACATGAAGGCATGGAGTCCGGCAGGTACGTTCTCGACTGACAATACGGTCTCATTCGCAAATACGGACGGTTCGGTGGATGTTCTGTTGGCCCCTGTCGTTTCGGGCAGTAAAACCAGCAAGGTCAGCGCTCCGCTCGCTTTCAAGCACATGGCTTCCCAGATCAAATTCTCGGTTAAGAAGGGCGTGGGTCTGGCCGAGGGTACCAAAATCGCAAGCATCACGATTAAAAATGCGCAGCTTCCTACCGGTTTCGACCTCAAGAAAGGGATCGATGAAGACGGTGCCGTAACGTATGCTGCTGCCGCTGATCTGACGGTCCCCAATATCGACGGCTCGAAGGAAATCAGCAATGCCATAGCCGGAGATCCCGTAGGCGACGCCGTCATGATCAAACCGATCGCATCCAAGACCTTCACGGTCGACATCGCCACGAACAACGCTTCCTATGCGAATAAGACGGTAACCGTCACAACCGATCAAGTGCTGGCCGGTTATGCCTACGAGATCACGCTGACCTTCGGACAGGCCGGTATCGAACTGACGGCTACGGTGGCTGATTGGAAGACTGCTGCCGGCAGCGCCGAAATCCAGTAATCGATCAAAATCGAGATATATGAAACGAACCATCATATCTATGTTGGCTCTCGCCGCTTTGGCAGGTTGCTCCAAAAGCGAGAGTGGAAATGCTTCCTTCGGCGACGATGTGCCCGTTACGTTGAGCGCCGGCATTGCTACTGCGTCCATCGCTCCCGCCAGTCGTGCCGTCGTGGAAACGGGGACCGCCTTTACGGCGGGCGTGGCCGGTTGGGAAACGAGCGATGTTCCGGCATACGGCAGTGCTGCGGAGTGGTACACGACAGCCGGCATCACAGCCTCGACAGTTGCACAACAGGTCTCGCTGGCAACACCGCAGGTCTATAATGCGAACAATGGCATCAAGACTTATATGAAGGCGTGGCAGCCTGCCGGAGCGCCTGCGAACGGCGCCGTAACGTTCTCCAATACGGACGGTACGGTAGACGTCCTTCTCGCCGGGCCGATCAGCGGTTCGAAGAACGACAACACGGGCAAGGTGTTGCAGTTCACTCACAAAAGCACGCAGCTCAAATTCAAGGTCGTTGCCGACGCTTCGCTGGCCGCCGGAACGACGATCAGAAAGATCTCCGTCCTGAATGCGGAAATTCCCACTGGAATCGATTTGACTTCCGATGCCGTGACCTATGCCGCGGCTGCGATGTTGGATGTTCCCGGCATTCCTGCGGACAAGGAAATTTCCACGACGGCTGCCGTTGTCGGAGAGCCTGTCATGATCAGGCCCATGTCGGGTAACACCGTCACGCTGCGGATCGAAACTTCGAGTGCGACGTTCGAGCGTGTGACGGCCACTATCGACGACGACACGAACTTCGTGGAGGGCAAAGCCTACACCATCACGCTGACGTTCAAGCAGCAGTCTTTAAGCCTGACGGCTACGGTCGCCGAATGGACAAAGGGCAGCGGCTCGGCTGAGGTGGAATAATACCTGCGATTAACAGATAAAATACTAAAAATATGAAAAAACTATTTATTTCCGTTTGGGCACTTGCGGCTTTGGCAAGCTGCTCCAAAGAAGAGAATATGGGAAGCGGCACCGGGGATGCGCGTGTCGCTATCGTTCCAAGCGCCGGCATAGAGCATAATGTCATCAGCCGTGCCGCCGTAGAAGGCACTTCTTTCGCCGAAGGAGCCGACGTCTTCCGCCTTTCGGCTTTCGAATCCGCGGCGGAGCCTACCAACAACTGGACGGCGGACGGCGCCGAAGCCTTCGAAAATATGCAGGTGAACTGCGCTGCGAACGGCTCGCTCTCACTCGCCACGCCGAAATACTATCCGCCGACGGGTACGAACGCGCCGAAGCTCTGGTTCTATGCCTATGCTCCCTCGGTGAACGGCTCTTACACCAACGGCAACGGTACGGCCAAGCCTTTGGTCGCCTACACCATCACGGGGCAGGAGGATATTATGGCCGGGAAGGTCACTAACACGAACGGCTTCGGCGGCGTTGCCAACGGTGAAACGCAAACGCATCCGGCATTCGAGTTCAGCCATCTGCTGAAAAAGATCACGTTCAAGGTAAAGGCTGGGGCTACGTTCGACGCAGGTAGCAATACGGCCGTCTCGCAGATCGTCGTCAAGAATGTCAAGACCTCAGCCTCGCTGAATGTGGTGAATGGTACGCTGGAATTCAGCGGCGATGCCGACCAATCGCTCACGCTCTCCGGCAACAGCACTACCATCACGGCTGCGGGTGCTTCTGTCCCCGGCTGTCTGATGTTCGAGCCGGGTACGAGCTTCACCGTCAGCGTTACGGCCGGCGGTGTGACGTATGCCGACGCAACGGTTACGCTTACCGGCACCGATGCCGGCAAGGCCGGTGTCAGCCATGAGGTTACGCTTACCTTCCACCGCAGCGGAATCGTGCCTACGGCGACCATTACCGACTGGGTCAAGGGCGATGACGCGGGCGTCGATATCCAGTAATCATTTTCTAAATTGTTTGAACGATGAAAAAGACAAATATCATAGCATCTTTCCTCTGCATGGTGGCGCTGGCTTCGTGTGTTAAGGAGGACGCAGCAACCGTTTCAGTGCCGGACGGCACACAAACGGCCATTGTGCCCACTGCGGGCCTGAGTATGAGTGCGACGCCGAGCGTGCGGGCCGCACTGCCGGGCGGTCCCGTTAGCGGAACGACGTTTCCGAAGAATACGGAAGATCTGTTCGCCGTGACCGCCTATAAAGGGACAGCGGCTCCGTCATCCGATTACAGCAATGCCTACTTCGACAACGAGACGGTCGATTCCGATGCTGAAGGCAAATTGAGCTTTACGAATACGCAGTACTATCCCGCCGATGCGGATAAGCTGTTTTTTTACGCATACGGGCCGGTTGTCGCCGGCGGTTACACGGCAGGAACCGCAAGTGCCGCACCGGCTGTCGCATGGACCATCGACGGAACACAGGATATTATGTATGCCAACGTAGTCAGTGGCATCGGTAAGGTCAGCGCCGGAACGACGCAGCCGCAGCCGGAGTTCTCTTTCAATCACCTGCTCAAACAGGTGCGCTTCAAACTGGTAAAGGGAGAGGGTTTCGGCGACGGTATCTATGCTTCTTCCGTTAAGATCACCAACTGCCGTACACAGGCGTCGTTGAACCTGATAACGGGCGCTCTGACCTTTACGGGCAATGCGGACCAGTCCATCGGGTTCAGCGGCAACTATGCCATTCAGAAATCGGGTGTGGAGATCGGCAGTTTGTTGTGTCAGGCGGGAGAAACAGGCTTGGATATAGAGATCGTGGCGGCTGGGGTTGCTTATAAGACGTCGGTGACTCTGAAGAGTACGAGCACGGATATTACCGCCGGAGGTGCCGGTGTGAGCCATCTGGTGACGCTGACTTTCATCGGTACGCAGATCGTTCCTTCAGCCACCATTACCGATTGGGTCGATGCGGGCGAGACTTCGGGTCCCATCCAGTAGTCGAAACGCTGCGGGCCTCGCGCCATTCGGAAAAAAGACCGGACGGGGTTGAATGCTCCCTTTCCGGTTACAAGATTCCCTGTTTGTACGGGGAATAGTAACAGATAAAATCGGTTGATTTATGAATATAGTTCCATCGAAAACTAACAATAGGCGTGCAGAGGGTGTCGGAACTCTCTTGCTCGGTTTGCTGATGTTGGGGGCCTGCTCCGAAGAACCTGCAATGGAGCAACCGGCTCCGGAGTCGGAGGTCGTACGGCTCGACTTCACGGCGGGCATCATGGCGGATGCTGTCCCCTCGACGCGTGCGACCATAGACGGAAGTGTTTTTCCACCCCGTAACGACGCATACCTGTTCGGTATGTGGGTATGTAAGCACGAAGATGATCCGTCGGCTTTCATACCCGCCATGAATGACTACGAGAATATGCGGGTCGCGCTCTATGCCGTGACTACGGACGAAGGCGAATACCGACAGCAATGGGAATATACTTTCGACGACAAGCCGCATAACGTCCTGCATGTCAAACAGCATACTCCTGTCGATATTTACGCCTACTATCCGCGTACGCAAGTTGCGGGCGATCAATCGGCGTTCAAGCCGACGGCCGTGCCGTTTCAGAGCGGTTCCTCGGATTGGATGTGGGCCGAACCCTTACAATTCACAGGTGAGCAGTTGTCCGGTGCCAGCGTCGACGTTCCGTTGGCATTCAGTCATGCGATGACCTGCCTGGAGATAAGAATGAAGTGTCTCTACACGGGAAGCGTGGACCTTACATCGATAACCCTTACCGATAAAAAAAGGCGGATCTATACCTCCGGGAGCATGAATCTCGTGAACCGGACTCTGATCCTGAGCGATGAAAACAAGTCAGAAACATTAACTATCAAACCCGGAACCAGACTGCAACCGACGGATCTGAAATTCCACATCATCATGCCGTCCGTGGCTGGTTACGAAGACGGGGATTTCACGCTGTCGTTCGTTTTCAACGGCAAACCGGCTGAAACGACATTCCCGATTCCGAATAGGATGAGGAATTTGTCCGGCGAGGGTGAGGTGACGGTTTCGGAGTTCGAAAGGGGCAAACGCTACATTTACAGCCTGACGCTGGACAATACGCTGCGTTTCACGCCCGTGGGTGTGGACAATACATGGGAGACGGTAGAATTCGAATTGGAACTATAAGGATCATGAAACAGACAAACTTATTTCGGATCATGGGCTGCCTGTTCGCCGGAGCGTTGCTTCTCTGCTGTTCGCAAGAGGAGCCGCTGGCGTCGGAGCAGGAAGACGCTCCGGTGCGCTTCGATATCGACACCCGTGTCGGAGAGCCGGTCGCGGCAGGAACCACTTATCGGATCATGGCCTACCATGCGCTCGAAAATACGAATCAGTTTTTGTTCGTCCGGACGGGGACCTACTATCTGAAGGAAGCGGTACCGGACGGCGGCTTTGCGGAATTGACGGCGTGTCGGCTCGATGACGATGGAACCAATCCGGTTGCAGACGCGACAGCGGGGCTGAATGGGCTAAGCGGTACCTACTATCTGATTTTCGTCTCTCCGGGTGTCAAGAACAACCCCGACGGGTCGTTCAGTGTCAATCCCCGAACCGATAAATTCGTCGCTTCGAAGCTTCCCGAAAGCAAAGTGATCGGTCCCTACGGACGTGTTTCGATGACTACTCCGATGATGGAGTACCGCGCCATGGTCGGGATCGACTTTTATAAGGCGAATAATCCTTCGGTCGATGCGTTCGAGATCTCCGACCTCAAGCTGGTCGGCGCCGGTGCTGCCGATGAGGCTGTCAAGGTCTTTCCGGGTTCCCGGCAGATCGAGGCCAGCAAGGAGGGCGTGCTCGCCGTCGGGTTGACAGACCGGAGAGCCGAAAGTGAGACCGACGCCAAGGGCAATCCGCTCTATTACCAAACTCTCGAAAGCGATCAGGTTGCCATCGTTCCGGCCATCTACGCTCCTAAAACCGAGGTCGCCGGGATTCTCAAGACGACCGCTGTGGGCAATCTTCGGGAGAGCGATTACCTTTATATGACGTGTAGCCTGAAGCAGGGTACGCGCGACAATATCCCCATCCGGTTGCCTCTGACGGCGCGGGAGGAGATGCGCCAGATGTTGCCGCAGCATACCTACCTTTTCCGGGTCATCATCAGCTCCAATTATATCAATCTGGAGGTAGATGTATTCGACAAGACGGGCAACGACTGGGAGGACGGCGGCTCCGAGGGCGGAACGATCGAAACCCCGAAATATACGGTCACGCTGGGAACATGGCAGATCGTCGGTAACGGCGACGACTGGGAGCTGGTGCAGATCCCGGAGCAAATCATCTGAGCAGAAAAGTAAATATTAAAAAATCGAATATATGAACACATTGCGAACTTGTTTTTTGTGTCTGACGCTCTTTGCGGCAGCGTCTTGTACGCAAGACCCGCTCGACCCGCAGACAATCACGGATCAAGGGCGGGAAGCGATGGTCGGGGTGTCGCTTCGCGCTGTCCCCGAATCCAACGGTATGCCCTCTTCACGGGCCATTACGGACGACATTGAGGAAGGCACCGCTCCTGACTATGAAGTGACGGATTTCTGGCTGCTGGAGTACAACGATCGGGGATTGATGATCGGCTCGCCCCGTTACTATGTGATGAGCGAGTTCTCGGATGGTATGGCTGTTCCGATCATCCTGCCTCCTGCCGGAACCGAATATAAGTGCGTGGTGCTCGCCAACACGCACTCCGAAGGTTTCAGCGCGATGTTGGGCAATGCCACGACGTTGGAAAAACTGAAAGTCCTTTGTAAGAATATCCGCACGCAGGAGGATATGTACAACGCCGGAACCAACGACCTGCTGATGAATTGCGTCGTGCCGGTCACGTCCACTACTTCGGCGCTGGACTGCCAGCTCTTCCGCAATATCGCCAAACTGACGTTGCGATTGACCAACAAGGATGGTTCCAACGTGCAGATCAACTCCGTGCAGCTGCGTAATGTTCCCGACCGGCAGTTTTACGTCGACCAGCTCTACGCAGATGCTTCGGCGCCCAGCCCTACGGCCGCCGAAGCCGGCTTCATCGACTGGGAGGTGGAAGATTGCCAAATCGCAGCCGGGGAGCCAATGAAGGAACTGATCTACTATCTGCCGCGTAATCGCCGCGGGGAGAACGGCTCGTCGCTCGAAAGCCAGAAGAACGTGGATGCTCCGGTCTATGCCACGTTCCTCGAAATCATGGCCGAGGATGCTACTGAGCATACGCCGCTGCGCTACCGCTTCTATCTGGGACAGAATATGACCAACGACTTCAATATCATTCCCAACCGCCATTACGTGCTTCCCATCACTATTTCCGACAAGGGGGACGCGTCGGCGGACAACCGTGTGGAGGATATGGGCGAGGTCGAACTGGCCGAATCGAACTCCTACCTGATCAACCCGCTCAAGGGCGACGTGCAGACGCTCTATTCGGTGCCGATCACGCGCATCAACAAATTCTGGGGCAGCCGCGACGGATTGCTCGACCTCACGGACGACAACACGCTTTCAGCCACTACCGAATGGGTGGCCGAGGTCATCTGGCAGGATCAGCCCATGCGGCTTATCAATTTCTGTTCGAAAGACGGTTCCGTTGCCGACGGCAACACCGATTATTCGGGTACGGGTGAATCGTTCTTTTACTTCAAACCGATCGACGGAGCTTTTGGCAACGTGGTGATCGGCGTTCGGAAAAAGACGGGTGGCAAGGATGAATATCTTTGGAGCTGGCACCTGTGGATCACCGACTACAAGCCGGAATACACGACCGCCTGGCAGGAGGGCGTATATGCCTATGTCGTGGAGGGCGGACACGTACACCGTTATGCAGGCAATAGCACCGGAACCAATGTCTGGGATACCAAGTATCTGAACAAATACATCATGGATCGCAATTTCGGTGCTTTTTCCACAGCCAGCGGCAGAAATTCGTATGGCTTCTATTACCAGTTCGGGCGCAAGGATCCGTTCCCGCATTCGAATACGGTGTTGTACGATATCGAGGGTAATCCGCAGACTACGTTCACCGCATCGAACAACGACTGCATCGAGCGCATTGCGGGTACGGCCTATTTCTATATGGGTGTGAAGCGTCCTTACAGCTTCTACTACCCCGGCAGCAACGATTGGGTTCGGGAGAACCCTTACTCTTCCACTTCCCGGTTATGGAATAATCCTACATGGCATTCGGATGCGGATAAAAGTCTTTTCGATCCATGTCCTCCGGGATGGCGGCTTCCGGTGAACAATACGTGGCACAGCTTCGCCACAACCATCGACGGAGCGGGTTCCAAGCCTAATGCCAAAGAATACTTTGAAAGCGCTAATGCCGGGTTCAAGTCAGGATGGAATTTCTATATGGGCGGTCCCGCTACCGGTGAAACCACGTGGTATCCCGCTTCGGGCAACCGCCACGTCGGTTCGGGGGCCGTGAGCAACGAGTGGAGCAACGGTTACTGTTGGTCGGCTTCGCCGTACAGCGCGACGAATGGCTATAGCCTGAACTTCGGCTCAGGCTACGCGTCCCCGCAGTACAGCCACCAGCGCGGCAGCGGGTTCCCGGTCCGCTGCGTCCAAGAATAATAAGGGAGCGAAGCGACCGCATTCGTTTCATTCGATTCATTTGATTATTTCCTCCGGCTTGCAGCCGGAGGATGTACTTACCGGCGAAGCCGGTCGAAAAAATTTTTTGAAAATTGCGTTTGCGCATTTTTCAGCCCATAACGACGAAAACAGGGTACAAAACGCCGAAAAAAGCTATGACAAGCCAAGATTTCATACGTGCGGAGGCCGAAAACACGGATCGCATCATCCTCTACAAGGAGGGGCTTTTCTGGAAAGCCTACGAGCGGTCCGCCTACATCCTGTGCATGCAGGTGCGGCCATTCAAGCCGACGAAAAAGAGCTTGAAATCGCTCGACGGCGGTCACATCGTTTCGGTGGGTTTCCCGTGGAAGCACGAGCAGAAGCACATCGGGGCGCTGGAACGTCTGGAAAGCGGCGACGAGCGCCTGACGCTCGCGGCCGCTTCGGCGATCGACCCTGCGGATTTCGAAGCATGGAAGGCCCTGTTGCCGCTCCACACACCCGCCGCGCCCCGCAGGGCCGGTGAGGTGGCGGCTGCGGACCTCGAACCTCCCCGTCTGGCTGAATGCACGTCCCCGATCGTTGCGTGTATGCCCGACGGGCTTTCTCCCGCCCGAACGGGGGAAGATACCTCTTACGACAGACTCCCGCTTCCGACGGAGCGAGCGGCCGATTTCACGCTCTCCACGGCCTGCGTCGTGGCCGAGCGCATCCGGCAGTTCAATCTGGCCGAAAGCACCCCGATGGAGTGTATGCTATTTATTTCCGATCTGAAGAAAACGCTTCAAACAACCCCCTGACCGTGGCCAATTACGACAATCTTCCGGTGTACAAGGCGGCTTACGATCTGTTACAGAGCGTTTACGAAAAGACGGGAAACGTTCCGCGCGACGTACGATTCACGCTGGTAGAAACCCTTAAAAACGAACTTACAGAAATCATCGTACTGATCTACAAGGCCAACTCCACTCCCGACAAGCTCCCCCACATCGAACGGGCGAGAGATCTGATCGTGAGTGTGAAAGTGCGCCTGCGTCTGCTCAACGATCTGCGCCATATCAACGTCAAGTTGTATGCTCAGTTCTCGGAACAGGTCGAGTCCGTATCCAAACAGCTCGCATCCTGGCAGGACTATGTCCGTAAGAACCGCAACAAGGCGGCTCAGCAGTCATAGATACGCAGCGCGCACGCAGAAGGTTCGCTTAATTTCAAGCAGACAGGACCAGAGTCCCGCGAGGTCAAGGCCTCGGAGAGCGTGTCTTGTAAATTCAGTAACCCACTGGCGGTGTAAAAACGGTCGTGGCCGGTATCCGAATTCCGGGCCGCGTTGCTGTCAGTAATGAAAAACCAATTTGTGGCAGGGTTGCCTCCGAGGCTCCCCTTTCACATTTAGCAAGTGGTTACTTCTTATCCCGCTTCGGGCAACCGCAACGTCGGTTCGGGGGCCGTGAGCAACGAGTGGAACAACGGTTACTATTGGTCGGCTTCGCCGAACAGCGCGACGAATGGCTATAACCTGAACTTCAACTCAGGCAACGCGAACCCGCAGAACAACAACCAGCGCGGCAACGGGTTCCCGGTCCGCTGCGTCCAAGAATTTGCCACTGCTTGAAACGAACCTCGAATACATGGAGAATAAAGAACCAGACTTGCTGGTCGATATTTTCCGGGCCTATTACGATGCACGCAAAAACAAGCGCAACACCAAGCAGCAGGTTGCTTTCGAGATGGATCTCGAACACAACCTCGTCGCGTTGTACGAGCAGATCCGGGACCGGAAATACGAACCGTTGCCGGGCGTATGTTTCATCGTGAACAGACCGGTAAAAAGAGAAATTTTCGCTTCGCAGTTCAGGGACAGAGTCGTGCACCATCTGTTGTTCAACTACTTGTCGCCGCTCTTCGAGGCGCGTATGATCTTCGACAGCTACTCCTGTCGCAAAGGCAAAGGTACGAGCGAGGGGATCAGACGCATCGAGCACCATATACGCAGCTGCACGCACAACTATACGTGCAACGCCTATATTCTGGAGCTCGACCTGAAAGGTTACTTCATGAGTATCTCCAAGCAGCGGTTGTACGATATTATCCATCGGACGCTCGACGGCAGCCGCGATTCCTTGTCACCGGCCGGAATCCGTTGGCAGGAGCAGTTGGATATGGATCTGGTGGATTTTCTATTGCAACGGATCATATTCCGCGACCCGATGGAGAACTGCGAAATCAGGGGCAGAGAATCAGACTGGATCGGGCTGCCTCCGTCGAAAAGCCTGCGGCAGGCACCGACAGGCGTAGGACTGCCTATCGGCGATCTGACCTCGCAACTTTTCAGCAACATTTATCTGGGGCGACTGGACGAGTACGTGAAGCGGAGCCTGCGCTGCAAACACTATGGACGTTATGTCGATGATTTCTACATCGTACACGAAAGCCGGAACCATCTGAAAGAGCTGGTGCCGCAAATCCGGCGGTTTCTCCGCGAAGAACTGGAGTTGGAACTGCATCCGAACAAGATTCGCTTGCAGCACTATACGCGAGGCATTTGTTTCTTGGGCGCTTATGTGAAGCCCTACCGGTGCTATCCGGCCAAAAGGACCGTCGCGCTGTTCCATGAGGCCATATCTGCGCTGGAGCGAGAGTGTGAGCAGGCTGTTCCCGATGTGCGGCGACTGAAAGAGATGCTCTCCGTAATCAACTCGTATTGCGGGCACCTGAGCCATTTCAGGGCATACGGTTTATTGGACAAACAGTTCCGGAAATCGCCTTTGAAAAAGTATTTCCGCTTCGTGCGCGGTTACGAGAAAGCGAAACTGAAGGGAAAATATAAATCTCGAAGAAATATGACGGAAGAGGACATGAGACTGAACGAATTGATGTTCAGTAAGAATAAAGATGATCCATGGCCTTTCCCGGAGTTTTCGGACTATTAGAATGAAAAAAAGATCGATCGTATAGGCGGACCTGCGTATGAAAATTACTGATGAAAACATACGAGATCTACAACAACACGGGAAGGTTTTGCCGCAACATACACCACGCCCCTTGCCCGCCACGGAAGCGCAGTATTCCCGTGCGGTCGATCTGTACGGTTCTACGGCGCTGAGCGTTCGTGCGATCTGCGCCCGTTGCGGTGTATCGTATGCGGGGTTCCGGAGCTATTTGTACAAGTACCGCCGCGACCTGCTGCTGTCGCGCCACGGCGTAGCGGTCCCTTCGGTGTCGGACGCCGCACATACGCGCCTGCGGGGGCGTCGGGGTCAGACTGCGTCGGCCCGTGCCAAGTACGGCGACGCGATTGCTGCCTGCGGCGATGCAAAGTATATCGAATACAACGTCTCGCAGATCGCGCACCTGTTCGGACTGAACCCTACGGGTTTGAGCAATCAGCTTCGTGCGCACTGTCCGGGGCTTCTCGAACGCCGCGAACGGGAGCGGCAACGGCTGGGTCTTGCCGACAACCAGCAGCGGGGCGTTCGCCCGTGGTGCCGGGAGCAGTATGCCGCCGCCGTCAAACTGCTTCGCACAACTGAACTTACGCTGCCGGAGGT